>ERZ777305.473-NODE-473-length-65950-cov-5.721694_pt1 | contig 65950 bp, 54 predicted proteins | sample MGYA00374965_ERZ777305 | MGnify/ENA primary metagenome ERZ777305 (study PRJEB29328, sample SAMD00013331) | mouse gut metagenome | study: EMG produced TPA metagenomics assembly of the Metagenome analysis of fecal microbiota from mouse which was promoted...
AGCGTTATATTCGGCATATTCCCACCCCTGCCCGATAATACCGGATTATCCGTCAATCTCCACTTTCCCCTCAAACCCTGAAATCTTTCCTCGGATGTTTCGCCGTCAGAATATCCCGCTGCTTTTTCATCGCTACATGCGTATAAATTTCCGTAATATTAATCGAGCTATGACCGAGCATTTCCTGAATATACCGGATATCGACATCCGCTTCTAACAGGCTCGTTGCAAAAGTATGACGGAACATATGAGGCGTGATATGCAGTTCAATAGCGGCGAGCGAAGTATATTTATGAATCATCCGCCGGACGGCCTGGTCCGACAGGGCACGTCCGGACTGATTGGCAAAAAAATGTCCGCAGTTTTGTATATGTTCATAAAACACATGTTTGTATTCTTCCAGAATCCGGATAACATCATCATTTCCAATCTGAATCTGTCGTTCCTTTGAGCCTTTGCCGTAGATTAATATATTTCTGTCAAAAAGATTTACGTCGCGGACTTTTAAAGAACATAATTCCGAAATCCGCATTCCGGTGGCAAAGAGCAATTCGATGACTGCGATATCCCGGAGCGTATTTTTTTTCAGATAGTCGGTGTTGGCATGGGCATATTGTGTGTACATCGTGGATAAGAATGTTTCGACGGTGTGCAGGGGAATCGTTTTGGGAAGAATGACAGGTTCCCGGAATCGTATCTGCATTTTGTGAAAAGGATTGCGCTCGATAAGTTCCCGGTATTCGAAGTAGTGGAAAAGGGCTTTGACGGAAGCAATTTTTCGCTTAACAGTCTTAGGTTTGTATGTTTGATGGAGTTCTGCTATAAAGTCTTCCAAAATGGCAGAGTTTATGGACGCGAGATTGGTACAGGGAATTTTGGAGTAGAACTGTGTCAGATCGATGCGATAGGCCTTTAATGTTTTTTCATCCAGTCGTTTCTGATATCTGCAGTATGTCAGGTAATTTTCAATGTGTGTCTGTAAACTGTTCATGATGGAGCCTCCTCTTTTTTGTTCCAGTCTAGCAGAAATGGAGGGGGCCAGTGTACTGTATCATTCACATTTCACCAAATAACTTGCTTGAATTTTCATCTGCCGTGTTGTCGTCGGTCAACGATGCCACCGCATCGACTCCCTCCTCCGCCTTGCAGAATGAAAATTCATTCTGCGTCATTTGGCTGAAAATGAATGATACGGCACACTAAATATCTTCTGTGTAAAATTTATATCCGGGTGATAAGAGATGTTTTTTAGAAGGCTGTGGGCTGCCCCACAGCCTGTGTTTGTTATTCCCCTTCCCGCAGTCTTTCTACGATAGATTTTCCGGATGCCTGCCGGTAAGAGAGCAGCGGGACCAAAAAGCCAATCAGTGCAAAGACAGGCATAACGAGAAGGAGCGGCATCGCCGTAAAGCGGTAACTGAAAAACCAGAACATATTGCTGAGTGCGTTTGCGGTAAGCGGCGCTGTCGCGAAGGTCAGCAAGAGCGAGAAAACAATGGAACCGAGCGTCAGCAGTTCTCCTTCCGCAACCAACATTTTTTTCAGCTGCCGGCCGGTCATGCCGACGGATTGCAGAACGGCAAATTCTTTGCGGCGGGCAATTATATTTGTCAGGATGACGTTCAGAAAGTTCAGAATCCCGATTAATCCGATGACAAAGCTTAAAACACAGCCGCAAAGCTGGTACATATATTTTTCGGCAGCAAAGCCTTCCATATAGATTTTTTTACTTTCATAAGCATATTGCGGCATTATATTGCCGGTAAAATCGGCGACATAGTTTTCCATCTGTTCGACGGCGTTTTCTTCCATATCGAAAAGATAGTATAAGACCGCATCGGTTCCGGTGTCCTGGCAAAAAGTGTCCGCGCCCATAATGAATTCATTGTTGCCGTAATAACGGTAGCTAATCGCGGAAGGGATATCCACAAGCGCGGCGACTTCATAGATGACATCCCGTTGTTTCAGAATGCGCACGTCAACGTTTTGGAGTTCCGTTTCGGGAATGCTTTCGAAATCGGGATAAATGTTTCCGGTTATGGTATTATAGAGTTCCGTCTCATCAATATAGCGTATCGTCATCTGGTCGCCGATTTTCGGCCAGTTGCTTCCTTCTCTGGCGCTGCCGTCATCGTTTTCTGCATACACGGCGGCGATATAATGGGTTTCGCCGTTTTCGTATAGTTTCGATAAATCTCCTTCGAGAACGGTCAGTTTGTTCAGGCAAAAGGGCTCCATGCCGTAGAGCTGTACGTTATCGAGAAGCATACCGTTTTCCATTTCCGCATTCGCGAGAAGTTCGTCTATCTGCGATTCTGTATAGAGCCATCTGTGTGTCAGCCTGTAATCGTTTTCTGTGATAAATTCCTGTGCGATACCGTATTTTCCATAGGTTCTACCGCTGTCCAAAATACCGCCCTGCGCGTTTATGGATGCGATAACGTCCTCGGAAACGCCCAGTTCTTCGGAAAAGGACGGCCTGCCTGCGCCTACCTGAAAATAGCCGGTATTGGCGAAGATGAAGTCTGCGGTGATGTTGCGCAGATATTTGTCCATATCAAATCCGCTTGTCAGTGTAACCGTCATATTCAAAAGGACGACGGAAAGCGAGAGGGATATAACGGTAAGAACTGTTTTTCTGCGGTTCCTTCCAAGATTGGCCCATGCCATCCGGAAGATAGAGGCGCCGCTTTGTGTATGGCGTATGCGGTGAACCTCATCTTTGACAGAAGCCCGCCGCCGGGCATGTTTTACGGCTTTTCGGATGCAGACGGGTGTTCCTTCCGTATAGCGGACCGCGTCGATTGGGGAAACGCCGGCGGCCATACGCCCCGGTTTTTTACAGGAAATAATGACCGTGAGCAGAGAAAAGAGGGATGCTCCGATGAAAATCCACGGACTGACGGAAAGCGCATCCTGGTAAACGCTCAGGTTGGAAAGAACGACAGGGGTCAGAAAAGCGCCGATGCCGTAGCCGGCAAGTAATCCGATGGGGATGCCGATGCCGGACAGAAAAACCGCCTGTAAAAGAATCATATGTTTCAGTTGTCTTCCGGTTGTGCCGATGGTTTTCATAAGGCCATAAAAACGGATATCGTTGGCAACGGAAATCTGAAAGATATTGTAAATAATCAGATATCCGGTAAGCATGATTAGAAATACGATGAGCAGAATCGATACTATCGTTCCGAATTCAAGATTGCCGGAAGTCTGAACATTGATATAACCCCAGTTAATGCCGATGGGAATATAGGTATCTTCTTTGTTACAGTTTTCTGTCTGATAGCCATGTCCGGCCAGAACCTCCAGAAGATTTTCCTCTATGCGGGCGGAATTTCGGAACATGACTTCCAGACTGTAAAAACCGGTCATACCGTCGTGACCCTGCCAGTTTGTCTTTGTAAGGATTTCCTGCACGCGGCTTTCCGGAAGCAGCACATGATTGGCGGGGGAGACCTGGTCGAAGTCCCAATAGCCGCAGAGCGTAAATGTTTCCGTCGTTTCGGTTCCGTCCACATCGAAAGTCATGGTAAATTCGGCACCGATTTCAGGCTCGATGCCTAATAAGGCCAGGACGGTCGTGTCGGCAGCGGCTTCGTTTGTGCCTTCTTTCGGCAGACGGCCTTTGACCGGTTCCAGGAAGCACCATTTCGCATAGTTTTCGTCCACATAACTGATTTCTACATGGGATTTTTGAAAGGGCGCGTCATAAGGGACGCCCAGGAAACGCCGCATGCCCCACTCCTTGATAAGCGGGTCTTCGCGCAGCTCTTCGGCCTGTTCTTTCGTCAGAAACTTAAAGTGTCCATGTGAATAGCCGCCGGCCTGTCGGAAATTGGATTGTTCATAACCATAGACGATGGACATGGCAACTGTAAAAATGGACGTAAACAGAATTGCCGTCAGTGAAATGGCGAGAATGGCAATGATGTTTCTTGTTTTAGCGGCCTTCATATTGCGAAAACTGATATGTCGTATACATTTCCGGTTGCGGACATGAAGTTTCATTGTCACAGACCTCCTTTTCCCGCGCATGGTTTCGATGCCAGAAGCGCGCCATCCTCAATTCGGACGATTCGGTCGGCGAGCTGTGCGATTTCTTCATTATGCGTTATCATGACGATAGTCTGTGAGAATTTTTGGCTCGTGATTTTCAGAAGGTTCAGGACGTCCTGAGATGTCCGGCTGTCCAGATTGCCGGTCGGCTCATCGGCAAGGATAATGGCCGGTTTGGATGCGAGTGCACGCCCGATGGCAACACGCTGCTGCTGGCCGCCGGACAGATTGTTCGGAAGACTCTGCAGTTTCGCAGTCAGTCCGAGCATTTCAATAACGGAGTCGATGTATGGCCTGTCGATGGCGCCGCCGTCAAGCTGAATGGGAAGAACGATATTTTCATAAACCGATAAAACCGGGACCAGATTATAATTTTGAAAAACAAAGCCGATTTTTCTCCTTCGGAAAATGGTCAGCGCTTCTTCTTTTAACGTAAAAAGTTCTTTTCCGTCTACGACAACGCTGCCCGATGTGGGGCGGTCGAGCCCGCCGAGCATATGAAGGAGCGTGGATTTTCCGCTGCCGCTTGTCCCGACGACTGCGACAAATTCTCCCTTTTCGACGTTAAAATTGACATCTTTCAGAGCATGGACTTCGTTTGCACCGCTGCCATAGAGTTTGGTCAGATTGGTTGTTGATAAAATTGACATAGCAATAACCCTGCCTTTCCATAGCCTGCGAATTTGGGCCGCAGGCATAAATTTGCGTGTGATTTTCTCTTCGTCCAATATGTTATCATCTGATTCTTTCCACATTCTTTCCGCCGTTGAGAAAATTCTTACGTTTTTGACAGATTTGCGGTTCGTATCTGAAGGTTTACCGCAAATACGGAGCCTTTTCCGGGTTCGGATATCAGTTTGATATAACCGCCTTCTTTGGCGATAATTTCTCTGGCGAGGTAAAGGCCGACGCCGATGCCCTGGGCGTCCGCCACTTGCCGGGAGCGGTAGAAACGGGTAAAGACCTGCGCCTGTTCTTCTTCGTCAATGCCGATTCCCGTATCCGCAATTTCGATACGACAGAACAGTTCATAGGGAATGAGCCTTACCGTGATACCGCCCGTTTCCGTATATTTGACGGCATTGTCCAACAGATTGCCAAGCGCTTCCAATGTCCATTTTTCGTCAAAAAAGGCATGAGGTTCCGGCGTATTTGGAGAAGAAAAAGGAAGCAGGCGAAGCGTAAGCCCTTTGGCCTCGGCAGCCGGAACATACTGTGCACAGGCTTTTGCAAGAAGCGGCATGACGGCCATGTCTTTTGGATGCAGCGATAAGACGCCTGTTTCCAGCCGGGACATTTTGACGAGGGCGGAGATTAGAAAATCCAGTTTTTTCGTCTGGATGTTGATTGTGTTTACATAACTTCGGACTTCTTCCGGAAGTTCCTGTTCTTCCAGAAGTTCGCCGTATAGACGGAGACTGGAGATTGGCGTTTTGGTCTGATGGGAGATATCCGAAACAAGCATTTGGATGCGTTCTTTTTCAATGGCCACGTTTTGGGCGGAAACCGTGGAAATATCCAGATAACGGGTGAGTTTGAATTCCAGCGCGGAAAGTATGGATTCATCCATTTGTTCTACCGAAAAATTTCCCGCAATCGCCCGGTCCAGCATACGCTCCAGCTGCTCCATCGTATGTTTCACGGAGAAATAACTGCGGGCAGCGATAATAAAAGAAATGATAACACAAAGTAGTGCAATACCGATTATGACAGATTGAAACATGATAATTTCTTTCCTCTTTTCTTATTCCGCATAATATTACAATATTTGACAGATTCATTGACAGAATCGTCAGAAGCGATTCTGTCGCGTAAAGAAGATTTGCTCCGCAAATCTTCTTTACGCTTTCCACCGATACCCGATTCCATACACAGTCTCGATGGCGTTCTGTGCTTCCAGTTTGTCCCGCAGCCGTTTCACGGAGACGGAAAGCGCGTTTTCATCCACAAAATCGGAGTCTTCTGTCCAGACGTAGTCGATGAGGCGGCTGCGGGGAAGGGTGATGCCGGCATTTTCGGTCAGAATGCGAAGCAGCTTCTGTTCGGTTTTGCTCAGGTTTATCACATTTCCGGAATGAAAGAAGCGCATTTTCTCAAAATCAAAAAGATAGTCGTCCGTTCGATAGCAGAAGCCTTTCGACCGCCGCTCTTGCTGAGGACCGCGCAGCCGGGCGTTTACTCTGGCCCGCAGAATCGCGAGGCTGAACGGCTTTGTAATGTAGTCGTCGGCGCCCTGCTCCAGCGCGGAGACAATATCCGTTTCCAGGTCATTGGCGGTGAGCATGATAACGGGTATGTCGTATTGTTTTTTTATTTCTGTCAGAAAATCAAAACCGTTTCCGTCTGGCAGATTGGCGTCCAGAAGAATCAGGGAATAGTGATTCCGGTTATCCGGCATTAATTTTTCCCTTGCGGCCTTCAGGCAGCCGCAGCTTTCCGCCGTGTGCTGTTCCGAAGAAAGCGCGCGGACAAGACCTTCGGCAAGGGATGTGTCATCTTCTACAATTAAAATCTGGTTCATATCGTCCTCTTGGTTTTCCTGTTTTTATGCAGTTATTATACTTGATTGATATCAGATAAGGGTAAATTTTTCGACCTATACATAGGCTCTTTTGATTGAGTATCAGCTTTCCATATGTTATAATAAACTCGTGTAATTGAAAAGAAAGTAGGATGCGATTTTCCGATGGATGCCCTCTAGTCTAACGAAAGAGGGTGATGCCCTATGAGTATAATGGAAGTTCTTACATTATTACTTGTATTGTTTGCGGCTCTGTCTTACATAGACAATCATAAAAAGAAATAAGCATCCCTACCGCCCAAGTTTGGATGCTTATTTCTTATAATCATTTTTACTGAGGGCAATCGGAGATTCAATTCCGATTACTTCTAAGTAGATTATACATGAGAGCTGCTTGATTTTCAAGTGGCTCTTTATATTATTTATCAGAAATATATTGAATTATCGCAAATCTTTTTATCGGGTCTGCGTGTCTTTCCGGATAGCCGGTTTCATGCTATGCTGTATAAAAAAGCGCAGATTCTGCAGATAATAAGGCATTGCGGGCTTGAATGGAGGAGAACAGCGGTGAATCAAAAAGTCTATGAATTTGAATCTCTGATTTATGAAGCGGAACAGAAGGGCGGGGCATACATTGTCTTTCCGTATGATATCAGAAAGGAATTTGGAAAAGGGCGGGTAAAAGTGCATGTTACGTTTGACGGCGAACCGTATGACGGCAGCATTGTCAATATGGGGGTCAAAAATGCGGACGGCAGTATCTGCTATATTATCGGCATTCGGAAAGATATCCGTACCAAAATCGGAAAACAGCCGGGAGACCGGGTGAAAACAGTCGTTAAGGAACGGGAAGGGCAGTCCGAATAAGCGCAGGGAGCATTTGGAAGAAAAGAAGGAAAATTTTTGGAAAATTCTTACAAAATTTGCAATATGGAGCTTCCTTTTATCGTCAGAATGTTGTATTATTTTAATTATAAAGACTATATGATGGAGGGCTATATTATGGCAAAAGAAATGATAGCAATGCTTCTTGCCGGCGGACAGGGTTCCCGTCTGTACGCATTGACTGAGAAGCTTGCCAAACCGGCGGTTCCATTTGGTGGAAAATATCGGATTATTGACTTCCCGCTTTCGAACTGTGTAAACTCCGGAATCGACACGGTAGGTATTCTGACACAGTATCAGCCGCTTGTGCTGAATGAGTATGTGGGGAACGGACAGCCGTGGGATTTGGACAGACTTTATGGGGGCGTGCATGTGCTTCCGCCCTATCAGAAGGCGAACAAATCGGATTGGTATAAGGGAACGGCCAATGCGATTTATCAGAACCTTTCTTTTATCGAAAGGTATGACCCGGAATATGTTATTATTCTGTCCGGTGACCAGATTTGCAAGCAGGATTACAGCGATTTCCTGAAATTTCATAAAGAAAAGAATGCGGAATTCAGCGTTGCCGTTATGGAAGTTCCGTGGGAAGAGGCTCCCCGTTTCGGTCTGATGGTTGCTGATGAAAATGACAGGATTACGGAGTTCCAGGAGAAGCCGAAGAATCCGAAATCCAATCTTGCGTCTATGGGCATTTACATATTTAACTGGGATATTCTGAAACAATATCTGGAAGAGGATGAGGCAGACCCCAATTCCGAGAACGATTTCGGCAACAACATTATCCCGAATCTTCTCCGTGACAACCGCAGGATGTACGCTTATCATTTCAGCGGTTACTGGAAAGACGTAGGAACCATCTCATCTTTGTGGGAAGCGAATATGGAGGTTCTCGACCCGGATAACAGCGGTATCAATCTGTTCGATGATGACTGGAAGATTTACAGCCGGAAAGCGGCGCTGCCCGGACAGAAAATTGCGGCAGGCGCGGTAGTGGAAAATTCGATGGTGACGGACGGCTGTCAGATAAAAGGTACGGTCAGACATTCGATTCTGTTTGAAGGCGTTAAGGTGGAAAAAGGAGCGATTATCGAAGACGCCGTAATCATGGGCAATACGGTCGTGAAAGCGGGCGCCGTTGTGCGGCACTGTATCGTAGCGGAGTGCGTTACAATCGGTGAAAATGCGGTAGTCGGCGCAATGCCCTCCGGTGATGAGAATGGTGTTGCAACCATTGGCTCAGGCATTACAATCGGCGACAATGCCAAAATCGGTCCGAATGCCATGATTAATAAAAATGTAGAAGGCGGTGAAGAGCAATGTTAAATACGAATACAAATGCACTCGGCATTATTTTCCCGAACAGTTATGATTTGTTGGTTCCGGAACTGGTCAATATCCGTTTGATGGCATCGATTCCTTTTGCCAGCCGTTACCGTCTGATTGATTTTACGTTATCCGGCATGACCCACAGCGATATCGGAAATGTTTCCATCATGGTGAACAACAATTACCATTCTCTGATGGACCATCTCGGTTCCGGACGTGAGTGGGATTTGGTTCGCAAGAACGGCGGTTTGAATATTTTCCCTCCTTTTGCAGAAAAAGAAGCGAAGCCCTATGTGGGCCGTGTAGGTGCGCTGGCGGGAATTTTGAATTTCCTGAAAAACCAGAAAGAAACTTATGTGATTCTGACGGATGCCAATATTGCGGTCAACTTTGATTTCAAGGCGATGATTCAGGCGCATATCGACAGCGGCGCGGATGTTACGATTGCCTATAATGAACAGGAGCTTCCGGAAAGCCTTATCAAGCTTCCGTCCAACGGCAGATGCTTCTATTATACGTTTAACATCGATGACGGCAGAGTGACCAAGATTTATGTAAACTCAAAAGAAAGCGGCGTTCAGAATTTCTCGATGAACATGTATGTGCTGGAACGCGAATTTTTAATCAGTCTGATTGAAGAGGCTTATGTGCACGGACATGAATTTTTCGAACGGGATATTCTCGTGCCGAAGCTGAATCAGCTGAACGTACAGGCTTATAAATGCGAGGACTACATTGCGCGCATCAGCGACTTAAAGAGTTATTTTGATGAAAATATGAAACTTCTGGATGATTATAACCTGAATGCGTTATTCTCCGGGCCTCCGATTTATACGAAACTTCACGGCGGCAATCCAACCAGATACATTGACGGCTGTAAGGCGCAGAATGTAATGGCGGCAGACGGCTGTATCATTGAGGGTGAAGTGGAGAACAGCATCCTGTTCAGAAGTGTGAAGATTGCGAAGGGAGCCAAAGTCAGAAATTGTGTTCTGATGCAGGGAACCGTCGTGGAAGCCGGAGCGGATATCGAGTATCTTGTAACGGACAAGAATGTTACGATTACAGCCGGCAAGGAAATGAAAGGAACGGACAGTTTTCCGGTTTATATCGGCAAGAATCAGACCGTTTAAAAGACGAAAACCTGCGATTTGCGGGGCAAATCTCTTTCGTCCGGCAGAATGGCTATATGCCATTCTGCCTTTGTTTTTTGGAAAAATATGTATAAAAGGAGTCAATATCAATGAATAACGAACTGACACAGAAAGATATTGAGAAAATGAAGGAGGAAATAGAATACCGCAAACTGGTGGTGCGCAAAGAGGCATTGGAGGATGTAAAGACGGCCCGGGCGCATGGAGATTTGAGCGAGAACTTTGAGTATCATGCGGCCAAGAAGGTGAAGAACCAGAACGAAAGCCGCATCCGCTATCTGGAACGGATGATTCGTACAGCGGTCATCATTTCCGATAAGTCTGCGGAAGACGAGGTGGGAGTAAACAATACCATAGAGGTATACTTTGAGGAAGACGGGACGACCGAAAAATTTAAGCTTGTCACGACGGTCCGCGGCAATTCCCTGGCGGGACTTATCAGTACGGAGTCTCCGCTCGGCAAGGCGCTTCTCGGCCACAAAGCGGGTGACAGGGTGTATATCGAAGTCAATCCTTCCTACGGTTATTATGTGGTTATCAAATCAATTGAAAACACGATAGATGACGGAAGCGACAGACTCAGAAGTTTTTAGGGCGGGGGTTTTTGAAAGCTGGCATAACTTTTCCGGAGCGGACATATATAGTGTAAAGAGATTTACACTTGGAATATCCCAATACAACGGCGCTTGAGGAGGAAAAGGTATGTATGAAATGAAAACAGCGGCAGAGACCGTCAGGTTGCTGCACTCTGACCAGGAAAAAGGACTGGACAGGCGGGAAGTACTCGAAAGACGGACAAGGCAGGGGGCTAACCGTCTGCGGGAACAGGCCGGAAAAAGTATCTGGCAGATGATACTGGGCCAGTTGAATGACCCGTTGATACTGATTTTGATTGTTGCGATGGCAATTTCTCTTTTGCTCGGAGAAGCCGGAGACGCAATTATCATTGTCACGGTCGTTGTCTTAAATGCTGCTATCGGCGTGATTCAGGAAGGAAAAGCCGGTAAGGCGGTGGAAGCGTTAAAAAAGATTTCCTGTCCCCAGGCAGTCGTTATCCGGGACGGGAAAACAATGAAAGTATCCGCGGAAGAGCTTGTTACCGGGGATATTGTATTATTGGAAGCTGGAAGCATGGTTCCGGCCGATTTACGTCTGATAGAAGCACAGGGAATTCAGATAGAAGAGTCTACCCTTACAGGAGAGTCTGCTCCGGTGGAAAAAGCCGCGGATTATGTGGAAGAAATACAGGGAGACAACAGCTGCGCCAATATGGCTTATATGTCAACCTATGTGACGCGGGGACGGGGAAAAGGCATTGTGACGGCAATCGGGATGGATACCCGCATCGGCCATATAGCGGACATGCTTCATGAGACAGGGGAAAGGCTGACGCCGCTGCAGATAAAACTGGGCGAGCTCGGAAAAGTGCTCAGCATCCTTGCCGTGGCTGTCTGTGCCCTGCTTTTTGTGATTGCCGTTTTGCAGAAACGGAATGTGGGAGAAATGCTTCTGACGTCCGTGTCCCTGACTGTGGCGGCTGTTCCGGAAGGTCTTCCGGCAATCGTTACAATCGTACTCGCGCTCAGCGTATCCAGGATGGTGCGGGCAAGAACGATTGTGCGGAAACTGTCTTCGGTGGAAACGCTTGGGGCGGTGAACGTCGTCTGTTCGGACAAGACCGGCACGCTGACGCAGAACCGGATGACGGTTACGGAATGTTATCTGGATGGCAGGATGGTGGAACGGGGGAAGTTTTCCCAACTCTTTAACGGCCGGATGTGGCAGGATACGGAGTGGGAAAAGAGCAGCAGAGCCCATTTTCTGCTCGGCTGTATTTTATGCAATGACGGAACCTCGTCCAAAGAAGGCGGTTTTGGAGACCCGACGGAGATGGCGCTTATCCGTATGGCGGAGGAGTGCGGTATTTCGGTGGATGAACTCCGCGGCCGTTTTCCGCGGAAAGAAGAAAAAGGATTTGATTCCGAGCGGAAAATGATGACAACCGCCCATTTGATGAAAGGCAGCGCCCAGAGCAGCCGGCTGAACGCTTATTCCAAAGGAGCCGCCGAAAAAATACTGGAACGCTGTACATTCTATTATCAGAACGGAAGGCGGTGCACCCTGCATGACGGCGACAGGACGGCGCTCATGCGCGTGCTGGACGGGCTGATGGGGGAAGGACGACGGGTGCTTGCCATTGCGATGAGGCCGGACGGCGGACTGCAGGAGTCGGATATGGTATTTCTCGGTTTTGTCAGCATGCAGGACCCGGTCAGACCGGAAGCCGTGGAGGCCGTGGAAGAGTTCAGAAAGGCCGGTGTTTCCACGGTGATGATTACCGGGGACCATCAGAATACCGCTTTTGCCATCGCAAGAGAACTGGGCATTGCCACATCGCCGAAAGAATGCGCTTCGGGACGAGATATCGATGCGATGGAGGATTCCGTATTCCTGAAACGGCTTCCTGATTTAAAGGTATTTGCCAGAGTGACGCCGGAACATAAAGTCAGAATCGTGGAAGGCTTCCGAAAGCTCGACAAGACGGTGGCGATGACCGGAGACGGCGTAAACGACGCGCCCTCGTTACAGTCGGCGGATATCGGAATTGCCATGGGGAAGAACGGAACGGATGTAGCGCGCAATGCCGCCGACTTTGTCCTGATGGACGATAACTTCGCAACGATACACCTTGCCATCAAAGAAGGAAGAGGCATTTACGAAAACATCAGGAAATCGGTGCTTTTTCTGCTTTCCTCCAATCTCGGCGAAATCATGACAATGCTCGTTACGATTATCGCGCGTTTTCCGAGTCCTTTAAAGGCGAGTTTCATTTTATGGATTAATCTGATTACGGATTCTCTTCCGGCGCTTGCGCTCGGCGTGGACGATAACGAGACAGATTTGCTGATGAAAGAGCCGCCCAGAAAAAAAGGAGAATCTCTTTTTGCCAAAGGAGGGCTTCTCTGCGTGCTGTGCTATGGTCTTGTGATTGGCGGCGTAAGCCTTGCGGCTTTTTTGAAAGTTCCATATGACCGTCTGATGGCGGAAAATATGCCGGTGAGTTTACATAACATAATGGAGAGCTATCGGATATCGGCGGTTCTGGTGAAAGCGCAGACTCATGCCTTTACCGTGCTCGGCATGAGCCAGCTTTTTCATGCGGTCGGTATGCGGGACGTGAACCGCTCTATTTTCAAAATGAATCATAAGAAGAATCCGTTTATGATTCTGGCGCTTGTGTTTGGCCTTCTTTTGCAGTTTGCGGTAACGGAAATTGAACCGCTGATTGCGCTGTTTGGTACGGTCAAACTGGAATGGATGGAATGGGGCCAGCTTCTCGCTCTGTCCTTGACGCCGGTCATCGTGCATGAACTGCTCGTTGCCGTACATTTTGGCGTGGAGAAAAAGGAAGTTGAAGTTACGCAAGCGTGCCAAACGAAAGCAGCAGAAGAAACAGCCCACTGAGCCAGGAGAGGTCAAAGGAACATTTTTTTGACAGGAACAGGCCGGACAGATAGCCGATGGAAAAGAGCAGAAAATGGAAAAAAGCCGCCGAAAGGAACAGGAAGAGCAGGGAATTTACCTGGCAGGAGAACGCCATGCTGGCAAACATACTGTCAAGGGAAAGGGCAAGGCTTAAGAAGAAGGCTTCTTTGCCGCTCAATATCTGCACTTCCTGTTTATTGGCTTCTTCCGGTGAAAAATATATCGTAAAGATGATGTTGAGCTGTCTGATTTTACAGGTCCAGTTGCCGACGATATCAGGATATGCTTTGGCCAGATGGCGTATCAGGCTTTCCAGCAGTTTTTCACAGCCAAGAAAGAATAACAGCAGAAAAGACAGAAGGGAAAGCACGGAAGCCGGAAACAGAGAAAAGAGCAAGGAACCGGCCTGTGTCATAAGCGTGATACAAACGGAAGGAATCAACACGAGAAAGACTGCCGAGACGAGCTTTATATGAACCCTGGAAGCACCGTAAGAAAGTCCGGCGGTCAGGGAATCGACCGATACGGCGAGCATAAAAAGCAGCACAGGCATTATTTGGAGTAACATTATGCCACCTCGAATCGTATTTTGTCAGGATTTATTTTATCATATGTAAATCTTTGGAAATTGACTGTACGCAAATCCTGAAAAATGGTAAAATATTTATATATCGCAAAAAGGAGGACAGCCTATGGAACTGATGTTTATCGGTGCGGACCACGAGGTTACGGGCAGCTGCCATTATCTTCGGGTCAATGAGACGAATATTCTGGTGGATTATGGAATGGAGCAGGGGACGCAGACCTTTCAGAGCTGTGAACTGCCGGTGGAGCCGGCGCTGATTCATTACATTTTTCTGACACATGCGCATATCGACCATTCCGGGTTGCTGCCTTTTCTATATGCAAGGGGGTTCCGGGGAAGCGTATATACGACGGACGCCACGGCGGATTTGTGCAGCATTATGTTACGGGACAGCGCCCATATTCAGATGCAGGAAGCGGAATGGAAGAACCGTAAGGCGAAACGGAGTGCGGAGCATGCGCAGGTTGAGCCGCTTTATACGATGGAAGATGCCGACGGCGTCATCAAACGACTGGTTCCCTGTGAATACGAACATAAAATTGAAGTGTGCCCCGGCGTCGTTATCCGGTTTACGGATATCGGCCATCTGCTCGGTTCGGCCAGCATCGAAGTCTGGGCAACGGAAGATAATATAACAAAGAAGCTGGTATTTTCCGGTGATATCGGGAATATCGGACTTCCGCTCATGAAAGACCCACGGATGACGAAAGAAGCCGATTACGTCATCATGGAATCTACCTATGGAGACAGGAATCACAGCGAAGAGAAGGTCGATTTTGTCGGGGAACTTACCAAAATCCTGCAAAGGACTTTCGACCGGGGCGGCAATGTCGTTATTCCCTCTTTTGCGGTAGGCAGGACACAGGAACTGTTGTATTTCCTGCGTCAGATTAAAGAGGAGAAACTTGTCAGAGGGCATGAAAATTTCCCGGTTTATGTGGACAGCCCGCTTGCCGTGGAGGCGACCGGCATTTTCCAGCGAAACAGTGTGGAATGTTTCGACGAAGAAGCGATGGAACTTATGCGGAAGGGCGTCAACCCGATAATGTTTCCGGGCCTGCATCTGGCGATTACGAGCGATGAATCGAAAGCGATTAACTTTGAAAGTACGCCGAAAGTCATTATTTCCGCTTCCGGCATGTGTGAGGCAGGGCGAATCAGGCATCATTTGAAACATAATCTGTGGCGGAAGGAATGTACGGTGCTTTTTGTCGGTTATCAGGCGGTCGGAACGCTTGGCCGGGCAATCGTGGAAGGCGTGGAAGAGGTCAGGCTTTTTGGCGAGACGATAGGGATTCGCGCGGAAATCGCGAAACTGGTAGGAATGAGCGGTCATGCGGATAAGGCGGGGCTTTTGCGCTGGATAGACGGATTTGCACAGAAGCCGAAGAAGGTCTTTGTGGTACATGGCGACGACCGTATTTGTAAACTTTTTACGGAATGTCTGAAAGCGGAACACGGGCTGAACGCCTATGCGCCATACAGCGGAACGAGATATGATTTGATAGCGGGTCAGTTCCTTTACGAGGCGGAACCTGTTCTGCTTAAGAAGAAAGGACATATCATATCCGATGTCTTTGCAAGGCTGGTGGCAGCAGGGCAGCGGCTTATGGCAGTCATTTATAAGAACGAAGGCGGTGCGAATAAGGAACTTGGCAGGTTTGCCGACCAGATAAACGCGCTGTGTGATAAATATGATAAATAAAAGACGGAGGAAGGGGCAGGGTCACTACGATGAATTTAATTGTAGCGGTGGACAATAACTGGGCAATCGGCTGTAAAGGAGGCCTGCTCGTGCGCATTCCAAACGACCATAAAGCATTCCGGCAGGAAACGGCCGGGAAAGTGGTAGTGCTTGGAAGGAAAACACTGGAAACGTTTCCGCAGGGCATGCCTTTGGTGGACAGAACGAATATCATTCTTTCCGCCAATCCGGAATACCGGGTAAAAGGAGCGATTGTCGTACATAACAAAGAGGAATTGCTGGAAGAACTGAAAAAGTATCGGGACGAAGAGATTTATATTATCGGAGGGGAGAGCGTTTACCGTATGATGCTGCCGTATTGTCAGGTGGCGCATGTGACGAAGATAGACCATGTGTATGAAGCGGACGCTTATTTTCCCAATCTGGATGAGTCGGAAGAATGGGAGATTACCGCGGACAGCGACGAACAGACCTATTTTGACATTGCGTACAGCTTTATCAGATATGAGCGGAAAAACAGGAACGAACAAGAGTAGGTTGAAAGAAAGGCATGGTTATTAGTAATGGAAGAAAAGAAACAAGAGCGGAGAAGCGGTTTTACTTCCAAACTGGAAAAACAGGCGGTATCACTGCTTCTGGCCAAAGACGAACTGGAAAAAAAGAATATTGAACTGGAAAATGCCATGATTGACGCCAGAAAAGCAAGCCGTGCGAGGGACGTTTTTCTTGCGAATATGTCTCATGAGATACGGACGCCAATCAATACGATGCTCGGACTGAATGAACTGATTCTGCGGGAAAGCCAGGACGAGACCATCCGCGGTTACGCGCTCGATATCAAACAGGCGGGAACCATTCTTCTGTCGCTTGTCAGCGATATTCTGGATTTTTCCAAACTGCAGTCCGGCAAGATGGAGCTTGCGGAAGGAACTTATGACATCAGTTCTCTGTTAAATGACCTGATTAACAGCGTATCGATTCCGCTGCGGAAAAAGAAGCTGCGCCTGTCGCTTGACATTGCGTCGGATATTCCATATAAGCTGTCGGGGGATGAAGTGCATCTGCGGCAGATTATCGGCAATCTCCTTTCCAATGCCGTGAAATATACGCAGACCGGAACGGTGACCCTTCGCCTCGCCTGGGAAAAGCAGGAAAAGGAAACGCTTTTGCTGAAGATTGCGGTGGAAGACACCGGCGTCGGCGTGAAGGAAAAAGACATTGCCAGAATTTTTGAGACTTTTAACAGACTGGATATGGAAGCGAGCAGGAACGAGGAAGGAACCGGCCTCGGCCTTGCGGTGACTCATCAGCTGGTCGGTATGATGGGCGGAAAACTGGAAGTGAAGAGCGAATATGGCAAAGGTTCCGTATTCTCTTTTGCCATTCCGCAGAAAATCATCAACGCGTCCCCGCTCGGTGATTTTCAGGAACAATATGACAAGAGCGTCAGAAATTCCATCAGTTACCGGGAAAAATTCATTGCGCCGCTTGCCAAAATTCTTGTGGTAGACGATAATGCGATGAATCTTGCGGTGGCGCAGGACCTTTTGCGGAAGACGAAGCTTCAGATAGACGTTGCCTCCAGCGGAGGAGAATGTCTGGAAATGTTAAAACGAAAAGAATATCACCTGATTTGTATGGACCATATGATGCCGGTTATGGATGGCGTTCAGACGCTTCATGCCATCCGGGAACTGGAGGACAACCCCTCCCGGAACATTCCGGTCATTGCGCTGACGGCAAACGCGGTTGTGGGCGCCAAAGAATTTTATCTCAAAGCGGGATTTGAGGATTATCTGTCGAAGCCGATTGAACCTGACAAACTGGAGGATATCCTGATTCAATATCTCCCGAAGGAACTCGTCTATCTGACGGATGACGAAGAAATATCCGTGGAAAGCGATGATAACGAAGTCGGCCTGAATGAAGAAAAGCTGACCGATATGGGAATCAACGCCGCAAACGGATTAAAATATATGGGCGGGAGCCGTTCCCTTTATGAGAAAGTGCTGCGGGATTTCCGGGAAATTCTGCATGAGAAAGAGGAGCAGCTGAAAAGTATGCTTGCCAAAGAAGACGTGTCCGGTTATGCGATTATCGTTCATGCGCTGAAGGGCAACGCGCGCAACGTCGGCGCGGACGAGCTTGCCGAAGAGGCTTTTGAGTTGGAGAAAAAGAGCAAGGCAGGAAAGCTTGAGGAAGTCGAAGTACAGTCACCGATTCTTTTCAGCATGATGCGGACGCTTGGCGAAAATCTGGACCGGTATCTGGAGACGGAAGCATCGGAGGTCAGCGTGGAAAAAGAAGAAGAGCCGGCCGAGAAGCAGCAGATAACGGAAGAAATCTGGAAGGAAAAATTACGGCTCCTGCATCTGCATCTTGATGAATTTGACGGGGAAAATGTGCTGGAGAGCATCAGAGAGCTGAAAAATTATCAGTTGTCGGAAGAAAATCGGAAAATGCTCAGACTGTGTGAAAAAGCGGTAAACGACTTTGCTTATGATGTCGCGATGGAAATTGTTTCTTCCGTGTTGTAGGGTTGACTTTTGCTGACAAAAGTATAAAATGTATACCAAATGAGGAAGGAGCGATGGTGAGTTATGGAAAAGAAAAATATAGACTGGGCAAATCTCGGATTCGGATATCATGAGACGGATAAGCGGTTTGTGGCAAATTATAAGAACGGCGCATGGGACGAGGGCGGCCTGATTACGGATGCGTCGATTACGATGAACGAGTGTGCGGGCGTCTTACAGTATGCGCAGACCTGTTTTGAAGGCCTGAAAGCTTATACGACGGAAGACGGACGTATCGTTACCTTCCGCCCCGATTTGAACGGACAGCGGATGGAAGATTCCTGTAAGCGGCTGGAAATGCCGGTTTTTCCGAAGGAGCGTTTTATAGATGCGGTGACGCAGACCGTAGCGGCCAATGAAGCTTATGTACCGCCTTACGGTTCCGGTGCGACGCTGTACATACGGCCTTATATGTTCGGAAGTTCTTCCGTTATCGGTGTAAAACCGGCGGACGAATATCAGTTCAGAGTTTTTACCACGCCTGTCGGACCGTATTTTAAAGGCGGCGTAAAGCCGCTGACAATCAAAGTAAGCGATTTTGACCGGGCGGCGCCGAACGGCACGGGACATATCAAAGCCGGTCTGAATTACGCGATGAGCCTGTATGCGATTGTGACCGCGCATGAGGAAGGTTTTGACGAGAACATGTATCTGGACGCGGGAACGAGAACCTATGTGGAAGAGACGGGCGGAGCCAATTTCCTGTTTGTAACGAAGGATAATAAGGTTGTTACGCCCAAATCGGACAGCATTCTGCCATCCATAACGCGTCGTTCGCTTTTGACCGTTGCGAAGGACTACCTCGGGCTGACGGTAGAAGAGCGGCCTGTTGCATTGGAGGAAATAAAGGATTTTGCCGAATGCGGTCTGTGCGGTACGGCAGCGGTAATCTCTCCTGTCGGGAAAGTGGTTGACCACGGGAAAGAAATTGTATTTCCGAGCGGCATGACGGAAATGGGACCTGTGACGAAGAAATTATACGATACTTTGACTGGAATCCAGATGGGACGCATTGAAGCGCCGGAAGGTTGGATTCACGTTATCAAATAGTATGAACGGAGCGCAGGCTTTCTGGCCTGCGCTTTTTGCGTATGGGCCTGCATGTTCATACCGCCCGGTTCCGGGCGGAAAATCAGGGAGAAAGGTTTATGAACGCATATGTACGAGCGAATCAGGAAAGAGTATCCTTATCTATATGAAACCCATCTGCATACATCCGAAGGAAGCGCCTGCGGACGCAGCACGGGCAGGGAAATCGCGGAAGCCTGTAAAGAATACGGCTATGCCGGGATTTTTGTCACCGACCATAACTGGGGCGGCAATACGGCGGTGGACCGGAATCTGCCCTGGGACGAATGGGTGCATGAATTTTGCCGGGGATATGAAAACGCCAAAGAAGAAGGCGACAAAATCGGTCTGGATGTTTTTTTCGGCTATGAGGCGGGCTATGCCGGGACGGAATTTCTGATTTACGGCGTCGATAAGGATTGGATGCTCGCGAACCCGGCAATCCGATACGCCGATGTGGAAGAACAGTATGCGCTCGTACATGAAGGGGGCGGGATGGTCATTCATGCCCATCCGTACAGAGAAGAATACTATATCCCCGAAGTGCGTCTTTTCCCGAAATGGGTCGATGGCGTTGAAGGCATCAATGCAACCCATTCCAATTCGGGCAGCATCGCCCATAACGACCCGGCTTTTGACACAAAAGCCATCGCATACGCGAGGGAGCATCATTTTCCCATGACCGCGGGGTCCGATACACACCGAGCGGCTTTATTCGGCGGGGGCGTTGCTTTCCGCCGGAAAATATTGTCTTCGGCGGATTATATCAGAGCGATTCTTTCGGGAGAGGACTATTTGCTGACAAACGGGGAATGCTGGTATCGAAAAGACGGAAAATGCCTGAACGAAGACTGAAGATTCGGGCGGAGAAAAACAGATGGATTTTAGAAACGAAACAGAGGACGGAGAAACGATGTCAGGAAAAAGAAAAAAAGCGGCCGCGCTGTTGTTATCCCTGTTGGTGCTTATGATGGCGCTGACAGGATGCGGCGGAGGAGACGGCCTGAAAGTTGTATTGACGACCGGATTCGATAAGGACGAAGTGTTCCGCATCGAGTCGATTTCCTGTACCCTTCCGGAAATGATGGTCTATCTGACCAACATCCAGAATCAGTACGAGAGCGTATACGGAACGGAAATCTGGAATATCAATCTGGGCGATATGACGCTCGAACAAAATGTGAAGGACATCGCGCTTGCGCAAATCGCGCAGATTAAAACGATGAATCTGATGGCCGAAAAATATCAGGTTGAACTGAGCAAAGAAGAAAGGGAGCAGGTGGAGTATATCGCAAAAGTATACTATGCTTCTCTGAACGAGACGGAAATCGAAGCGATGGGCGTTGACCGGGAGACGATAGAAGGACTTTATAAAGAATATGCGCTTGCCAATAAAGTGTATCAGTATATTATCAAAGACATTAATCCGGAAATCAGCGATGATGAAGCAAGAACCATCAAAGTGCAGCAGATTCTGTTAAAGACCTATGCGACGGACGGAACCGGCCGGAAGATTGAATATACGGAGAAAGCGAAAGAAGATACCTATAAAATCGCCTGCGAAGTATGGGAAAAGGCGATGGCCGGAGAAGATTTTGACGAGCTTATCCGGCATTATAACGAAGGAGAAAAAAGCGCCTGCTCTTTCGGCAAAGGGGAAATGGACCCCGCTTTTGAAAAGGCGGCCTTTAATCTCGGAACGGGTGAAATCAGCGAAGTCGTGGAATCGGAAGAAGGATATCATATCATAAAATGTATCAGTACTTTTGATAAAGAAGAAACGGACAGCAACAAGATTAAAATTGTAGAACAGCGGAAGAAGGAAGTGTTCGGCCAGGAATACGACGCTTTCGTGGAAACGCTGACAAGAAAGCTGAATGAAGAGCTTTGGAACAGCATAGGCTTCATTCATGATGAAAATGTTAAGACCGCCGATTTTCTTGATACTTTTCATGCGGGTTATGAAGTATGAGCCGGCAGCTTTTTTTCATGAATGTATCAATACCAGTTTAGAAAAAATTTAGAAATTGGAAAAGTCTGCAAAATAAATGGTTTGGGATATGTTGTTAGCACTCGTTTGAAATGAGTGCTAATTTTTTCTTGACTTTTTTCTGAGGGCGCATTACACTGTTCTTTAGATAAAAACAGGCCGGGAACGCAGGTCTGTTGATGAGAGGAAAAAGAGAAAGGAATGTGGTAAAATGGCAGCAAAGCATGGTAATTTATCGATTAACAGCGATAATATTTTCCCGATTATCAAAAAGTGGTTATATTCGGACCACGATATTTTTTTCCGCGAGCTGATTTCCAATGGCTGTGATGCGGTAACGAAACTGAAAAAACTGGATATGATGGGCGAATATGCGCTTCCTGATGGTTATAAGCCGGAAATTAAGGTGATTGTCAATCCGGAAGAAAAAACTTTGAAATTTATCGATAACGGACTCGGCATGACAGCCGACGAAGTAGAGGAATACATCAACCAGATTGCTTTTTCGGGAGCGACGGAGTTTATCGAGAAGTATAAAGATAAAACGAACGAAGACCAGATTATCGGTCATTTCGGACTTGGTTTCTATTCCGCTTTTATGGTAGCGGATGAAGTGCATATCGACAGTCTTTCCTATCAGGACGGCGCTGCGCCCGTGCACTGGGAATGTGACGGCGGCACGGAGTTCGATATGGAAGAAGGAACGAGAAGCGAAGTCGGCACGGAAATAACGCTTTTCTTAAACGAAGACTGTCTGGAATTCTGTAACGAGTACAAGGCGCGGGAAGTCATTAAAAAATACTGTTCTTTCATGCCCATTGAAATCTATTTAAGCAAAGCCAATACGACCGATACCCAGACGATTACGGAAGCGGAAAAACTGGATACGGATGTGGTAATTGAAGAAATCAAGAAGGAAAAAGAAGAGGACGAGCAGAAGTTAAAAATCAGGAAACGTCCGGAACTGTTAAACGAGACGCAGCCGCTTTGGAGCAAACATCCGAATGACTGCACGAAGGAAGAGTATCTGGAGTTTTACCGGAAGGTGTTTCAGGATTACAAGGAACCGTTGTTCTGGATTCACCTGAACATGGATTATCCTTTTAACCTGAAAGGAATCCTCTACTTCCCCAAAATAAACATGGAGTATGAGTCCATCGAAGGCACGATTAAACTGTATAACAATCAGGTGTTCATCGCGGATAATATTAAAGAAGTAATACCGGAATTTCTGATGCTGTTAAAAGGCGTTATCGACTGTCCCGATTTGCCGCTGAATGTTTCCAGAAGCGCATTGCAGAACGATGGTTTTGTCAATAAGATTAACGAATATATCACGAAGAAAGTTGCGGACAAGCTTTCCGGCATGTGCAAGACCGAAAAGGAAGAGTACGAGAAGTATTGGGACGATATCAGCCCGTTCATTAAATTCGGCTGCCTGAAAGACGATAAATTCTGCGAGAAGATGACGGATTATATCCTCTTTAAGAACCTGGACGGCAAGTACCTGACGCTGCCCGAATGCCTGGAAGTTGCCAAGAGCGACCCGGATGAGACGGAGGAAGAGGCGAAAGTATCGTCTGAGACAGGAGCGGAAAATGCGGACGGTCAGACCGCTTCCGAAAGCGGCGATATACAGGCGGCAGATGAAAACGGCGAAAAAGTAGAGGCGGAAGTCGTTGACGGAGAAGCCGAAACAACGGAAGGCGGCCAGGCCGTAGACGAGAACGGTGAAAAAGTAGAGGCGGAAGTCGTTGACGAAGAAGCGGACATAACGGAAGACGAGGAAGCCGAAGAAGAAAAGAAAGAGAAGGTCATCTACTATGTGACCGATGAAAAACAGCAGAGCCAGTACATCAATATGTTCAGAGCTGCCAAAATGGATGCGGTTATCTTAACGCACAACATCGACCAGCCTTTCGTATCTCAGTTAGAGGCGAAGAACGAGGGCGTTAAGTTCCAGAGAATCGATGCCGACCTGACTGATACCTTTAAGGCGAAGACATCCAAAAAGGCCGAAAAGGAAATGGAAGAACAGGCCGAAGCGATTGCGGGCATCATGAAGAAAGCGTTGAAGAAAGATTCTATCACCGTCAAGGTGGAAAAGCTGAAAAACAAGAAGATTTCTTCCATGATTACCTTATCTGAGGAAAGCAGAAGGATGCAGGACATGATGAAGATGTACGCGATGCCCGGCATGGATGCAGGCATGTTCGGCGGCAAGGATGGCGAAACGCTGATTCTGAATGCGAACCACCCGCTTGTCCAGTATGTGCTGGAGAACAAAGAAGGTGAAAACACGAAGACGATTTGCGAGCAGTTATATGACCTTGCGCTGTTACAGCACGCACCGCTCGAACCGGAAGCGATGACCAAATTCATTGCGAGAAGCAACGAGATTATGCTGCTTCTGGCGAAAGCATAAAGAAAAATACAAATAAAAATCACCAAAGTGTGGGGCGGCAGAATATGCCGCCCCCATATTATATTCCGCTTCGGATGTCAATATGCCTGAAACTGCATATGATAATTAGAAAGATAATAAGGTTAAAGCAGGTAATCATATGAACGGGAAAACGTTTAAAATGGCGCAAGCGGAAGGAGAGCAGACCGGCGGACTGCAGATTAATGTGACCTCAGATATCGGACTGATTCCGATTCAGAACGCCGTGATTTCCATTGCCTATACAAGAACACCTGAGACAGAAGTGGAAACACTGGAGACGGATATATCCGGGCAGACGGAGGAAGTGCAGCTTTCCGCACCGCCGCTGTCTTACAGCCTGACGCCGGAATCACCAATGCCTTATTCAGAGTACAATGTAACCGTGCAGGCGCCGGGATATGAGCCGGTTATGATTTCCGGCGTGGAAGTGCTGCCGGATGTAACGGCCGTACAGAATATCCGGATGACGCCGGTAGAAACCGCAAGAGAAACGGAAGAGACGCTCGTCATTCCGGACCATACCCTGTATGGAGAATATCCGCCCAAAATTCCGGAAGAAGAAATCAAACCGATGGATGAGACCGGCGAAATTGTTTTGAGCAGGGTTGTTGTGCCGGAATATATTGTCGTGCACGACGGTGTACCGAACGACAGCAGCGCGCCGAACTATTATGTACGGTATAAGGACTACATCAAAAACGTGGCCTCCTCCGAAATTTATGCGACCTGGCCGGAAAGCAGCATTTATGCGAATATTCTGGCAATTTTATCTTTTACGCTGAACAGGGTATATACGGAGTGGTAGGGCGGCCGATGCTGATTCGCGGTCAGCCGCGGAATCGTATTACAATCTGTTCTTTTGTCACATCAATTCGTTCGATGAGTCTGTTTGCGAGGACACGCTTCGTTTCCGGAGCGGACTGCTCAAAAAGCCGCGGCCAGGAAGGAAGCGGAGGCACGTTTTTCTGGCTGTCGGAATCCAATCCGGAAAAATCCGGTTCGGAAGAACCCGAAGCGGAGAATTTGTCTGTGACATTCTGCAGTTCCTCTAACGATATTCTGTTTTTTCTCATAGAGTCTTCCAACATCGATGCCCGTTCCGTTTTCTGTTGAAGCGCGCGGGCCAGCTCCGACAGCGGAAGGGGATAAGTTCCGGCGATTGCTTCGGGAATGCGCTCCCGCAGAAGCATCATATCCCGCGTGAGCCTTGTATGTTCTTTCCGGATTTGCCGCAGTCTGTTTTCCAGCATTTTCTTTTGTGAAAAAAGTTTCTTCTGATATAGGGCGTTTAAATCTTCCTGTTGTAAAAGGTGGCCGATGTAGTCGGCCAGACAGTCATATACGATATTTTCCAGTGTATCGGCATGAAATTGCGCGCTTTGCCTGTGGGGAATGCCGTTGTGGGCAGCAGGGCAGCGGTACAGGGGGATTTTCCGGCTTCTTTTTTCGCCGGTGCTTTGGAGCGTCCAGTAACTGTACCGCGTGCCGTTTACCATTCTTCGGCCGCAGAAGCCGCAGAAAAGAATGCCCCGCAGCGGCAGAATACCGTCATTTCTGGAGATGACGGAAGGAGATGGGACATCTTCCGTAACAGGTGTTTTTTTTCGGAAACGGTCGGCCCGGGCTTTTCTTTTTTCCTGTGTCAGCGTCCAGAGAGGGCCGTCTATGATGCGGATATCGGAGTCGGATTTTTCGGAAAGTATCCATTCGCGGCTGTCTTTCCGGCGGCATTTTCCGTCGATGCGTTCCCGGCGTTTGTAGGCGGCACGGCCGGTATAGACAGGATTTTGTAAAATGCCGGTAATCGTGCCGCATTTCCATTCTCCGCCGGGGGACATTTCGCGCGTGGAAGGATTTGCGTTCAGGATATTGGCGATTTTGACGGAGCCTAATTCCCGGCAGCAGGACAGTTCGAAGATTTTCCGGACGAGCGCGGCCTGTTCCGGGATAATTTCCAGTCGGTGCAGCGCGCGCCCGTGTTTGCTGATTTCGCCGGAGAAAATGAGGCGGTAGCCATAAGGCGCCATACCGCCCATAAATTTTCCTTCCCGGACCAGTTTTTCGGCCGTGTCTTTGACGCGCATTCCCGTATCGGAACTGCTTTTCTGGGCGTTTCCATAACGCAGCGCGAGCATCATCTGCCCCATAATATCGTCATTTTCCGGAGAAATACAGCCGTCTTTTACGGTGTAGATATCGACGCCGCAGCTTTTCAGCGTCATGACATATGCGCCGATTTCCCACATCCGTCTGCCAATCCGGTCGTCTTTGTAGGCGGCCAGAATATCATATTCGTTGTTCCGGGCGTCTGTCAGCGCTTCCTGCAGAATATCTCTTTTGCTGACGGCATTTTTGTAGCCGCTGTTGCTTCCTTCAAAATATTCCTTATCGTCCAGCCGCCAGTCTTTGTGCCGCTCAATATATTCCCTGACGAGCCGTCGCTGCACGGTAAGGTCGCCGTCGGCGTCCAGCTGCTGGCTGGAACTGACCCGCAGCAAAATGCGAACTATTTTCATATCGTTATGTTCCTCCGTTCGTCTGTTGTGATGAGATATTCGTTATTTCCGTTATCAGCTGTTGTGATGCGGCATTCGCTGTTTCTGTTGTTGTCTGTTGTGATGCGGGATTCGTCAATTTCATTGTCGTCTGTTGAGATGCGGCATTCACCATTTCCGCCGGCGGCAGCTGCGACAACGTTTCGCCCAGTATGTCCAGAATCTCTTTGCGAAGCGCGCTTTCGCGGGAAGCGTCGGGCGGTTCGCAGGGAAACTGCATGATGAGAAGAATTTTATCCGTTCCGAAGGAAACTTCACGGCGGATTTCTTTCGGGGATTGATTGGACTGATTGTTGTTTGCCATAGAATCCTGATTTTAGAGATGTCTTTTCTTTATAGTATTTGTTTCCCTGACGGCGTATTCATTTTTTTCAAAGGTGATAATGACTTTTCAATCGCGGCATGTTATAATGAGGTGTGCATAAAATAACTAAGGAAGAACTTTGTAAGGAACTTTGGAATGGAGGAGAAGAGTTTTGAAGATGAAAAACATAGGAAGAACTTTGATAGCGGCGATAGCGGTCGCAGCCGCCCTTACGATTGGCGGTTTTCATGTTGGTGACGGCGGTCTGGAGACGGTGGAAGCGGCGGGACGTCCTGTTTCGATTGATTCCTGCCTGATATCCGGGTCGGATGTTGTCTGTCAGCTCAGCACGGGCAGCGTTCCCTCGAGCGACGACGGAAAGTTCTATGTTTATGCGGATGAAGTCTTTCAGGATGGAACCACGGGCAGCGTTGTTGCAGCGGTCGATGCGGGAACATCCGTTTCGGTGAGTTTTCCTTTGAATTATAATACGGCGGATTCCAATCTCAGCCGTAAATTTCTGATTGCGGTAAAGCAGAACGGGCAGATGGTTCAGGTGAGCGACGAGCATTATATTACCAATCCCGAGGCGATTGCGGCATATACCGCAGGACGTATGGATAACGGAATTAAGGGGATTCTGCCTGATTTGACCAAATCTTCGAGAGAAGAGGTGCAGGAATTGGGCATCAAACAGGTTGTCTATAATATGGCGGTCGATGATATCTGTTCCGCGGCTTCGGCGCCGGGTGCGCTTCCTTTTACATATAACGGAACGACTTATTATTTTGACGGCAATATGATTGGCAAGTTCGATTCCATGTTCAAAAGCTTTAATCATTACGGCGTACAGGTAAACATTGTTCTCCTGAACAGAGGAGAAAGCCCTTATTCACAGGATTTGGTTCACCCGATGGCGGTTGGAGCGGAATGTCCCGGGTACGCGCTGAATGTGGCGGATGAGGCGGGCGTTGACCATCTGAAAGCCATTGGCGCTTTTCTGGCACAGCGTTATTCCGGTAAGTTCGGCTGCGGCCAGGTCGATAACTGGATTCTCGGAAACGAAGTGAATGCGAGGACCTCCTGGTGGTATACCAGCTCCGATTCACTGGACTTTAACGTCGGCATTTATGTAAAGGCATTCCGCATCATCTACAATGAAATGAAAAGTATGAATGCGAATGTGCGTATTTATAATTCCATCGACCAGGAGTGGAACCGGAAATCCAACCCGGGCAGTTTTCTGGCAAAAGATTATCTGGACAAATTTAATTATTATATGACGAGAGAAGGCAATATAGACTGGGGACTTTCTTTCCATCCTTACAATTCTCCGTTATATGACCCTTACGCATGGAACGGCCCGGCAGTATGGGTGCAGGACAGCATTACTTCACCTTATATTACGATGCAGAACCTGCATATTCTGATTAACTATATGCACCAGAGCAATTTCCTGAATCCGGCGGGTGAGGTCAGAAGCATTTCCCTTGCGGAAATCGGTTATACGTCGAGCTTTGGAAACGAGCAGCAGGAAGCTTCCATCGTTTACGGCTATTTGAAGGCGGCGTCCTTCCCGGAAATCGATTCGTTTATTCTGTTCAGACAGACCGACGAGGCAAGCGAGATGGAGAGCCATCTTGCGCTTGGCCTGTTTGACCTGAACGGCAATAAAAAACCTTCCTACGAAATCTACAAGAACCTCGGTTCAGCCAATGAAGCGGCGGCAAAGGCAAGAGCGTCTGAAATTATCGGTATGGATATCGACCAGATGATTAGCCAGAACGTTATGTGGACGAGAAGCGGAACGGGAGTCGTTCAGTAGTCTGCCGGGCGGAGGCGGAAGGATAACAGGGTATTTGACATAACTCGCATAAAACCAGCATTTTCTCCAAAAAAACATTGATTTCTCCTGGTAAATATTGTATGATAGCTTTACATAATATATATTTACATAACATGGGTAAGTGTCCGTTTTTGTGGATTGTTCATAGACAATGAGGAGAAAAGGAGTGTGAAAGCTTATGAAACTGGGAAAATATGCCAAGTTATGTCTGACCGCCGCGCTTGTATGCGGCATGGTCATTTTGCCGTTAAACAGAATAGAAGCGCAGGCGGCGGAAATTATCGCGACAGTGCATGGAACGGTAGCGTCCGGTACGACTTCGGATTTGCTCCGGCTTTCTACGAAGGAAGGAGAAATGCAGATTAAACTGGACAGCGGAACGGATACGAGCGGCTGTAAGATTCTTCTGCCGGACAGCAAAGTGTCTGTTTCCGTATCTCACGGTTCCGACGGCTATCTGCATGCGGTCAAGCTTTCCGGAGATGTACAGACGCCGTCAACGACGTTGGATTCTTCTACGTCGGCGTCGGTAACGGGAACAATCGGAAGCAAAAGCAAAGGAGATATCATTTGTTTTAAGACGCCGCAGGGCGAAATGGAAATCAAACTGGACCCGACGACCAACTTAAGCGGCTGTTCTGTTCTTGTGGCGGATAAAACATACACCATTGTCTGTGTGCGCGGTTCGGATGCCTACATGCACGCGGTGAGTATTTCGGACGGAGCTTCTTCCGAAGGGACAGGCTCTTCGGATACGAATTATACCGGCATAACGCCGGCGCCTGCGTCGCCGGTCGGCGTTTCCACCTCTACGGTGACGGGCAAGGTAACAGGCGATACAAAAGAAAATCTGCTATATTTGTCAACGGGCAACGGTGTCATGCAGATTGTAATAGATAACAATACGGATTCCAGAAACGGCATTGTCCTGACGCCAGGCAATAAGCTGAGTGTTTCCGTTTACCGCGGTTCGGACGCTTATATGCACGCGGCAACAATCTTTGCGGGCAAAGACGGGAACAAGGCGTCCGTCGATACATCTTCCGTTTCCACGGTAACGGGAACGGTGGGAAGTAAGTCTAATGAAAATCTGCTTTATCTGTCAACGAGTTATGGGGAAATGGAGCTGAAACTGGATGCGGTGAGCAGCGTCAACAATCTGAAGGTGCTCGTAAGCGGTAAAAAAGTGACGGTGACCTGTGCGCGGGGGGATGATGCTTATATGCACGCTCTTTCCATAACAGGCTCATGACGCTTCTGTCCTGTTTTATCAGGACGAATGAACCGTGGCCGCGGGGTATCGGAACCAGGGCTACAACTTTACGATAACTTCCTCTACCGCATATGACCAGAAATGGATTCGGGGCAGAAATACATTTGAGAATATTGACCGGCTGGTGGACAGCATTTTTGCGAGTTATCTTTCCAGACCGGGAGTCAGACAGCCGATATTTACTTCTTACTGTGACGGCCAGCGTGTTACCTGCGACGGGCTGAGTCAGTGGGGTTCCAAGTATCTTGGGGACGAAGGATATTCTGCCATCGAAATCATCCGTTATTATTATGGCAGCGATATGTATATCAATACGGCGGTCAGTGTGGCCGGAGTTCCCTCTTCCTGGCCGGGGTATAATCTCGGTATCGGCGCGCGGGGGGATAAGGTCAGACAAATACAGCAGCAGCTTAACCGGATTGCACAGAATTTTCCGGCAATTCCACGGCTCACGGTGGATGGCGTTTACGGTTCTTCAACGGCGGAGGCTGTGCGGGTGTTTCAGCGGGTATTCGGGCTGCCGGTAAGCGGAATCGTCGATTATCCTACCTGGTATGAGATTTCAGATATTTATGTGGGAGTCAGCAGGATTGCGGAACCGGTTTAATAAAAATGGCGCCGGGGCGGAGATGTATTCTCAGGCCCCGGTTTTACCGTATGGGAATTGTGCCCCGGCATAGCGCCTGACGGAAAAAGAGTCCTTTGGAAGCGTGGTATAAAATTGAAACAGATTATTCGTGAGATATTAGACGGGAATTTTAAATATGATACCGGCACACTAAATTTTTCGTGTACGCGTATTGAACTATCCGTTCAGGCGGGAGAGACGGCGGAAGGTTCCTTTATTCTTTATGGTCCGCAGGGCGCCATAACGGAAGGGTATATCGTATCTTCGGACTTACGGATGGAGTGTCTTTCTTCTTCTTTTGCGGGCAGTCAGGATGAAATTTTTTATCGTTTCGATGCCACCGGTTCTACGGCCGGAGAAGAGGTAAAAGGCGCTTTTCATATGATATCAAATCAGGGAGAATCTTATCTCCCTTTTTCAGTTTCCGTGAATGCGGCTCCGGTCGATTCCAGTCTGGGGGAAATCAAAAATCTTTTTCACTTTACAAATCTGGCCAAGAGTAACTGGGAAGAAGCGGTTAAGCTTTTTTACAGCCCGAAATTCGGACAGACACTGACCGGAAACGGTAAACAGTATTATGCCGCCTATAAAGGACTTTCTGCCGTATACGGCAATGAACATAATGTAGAAGAATTTCTGCTGGAAATCAACAAGAAGAAGCCGGTGGATTTTCTGCCGGAAGAAGCGGAAATCCGCATCGAGGAGCCGGCGGCGATGACACGCTATACGCTCGTGATTCACCGGAACGGATGGGGCTATACACGCCTTCATGTTGAGACGGAAGGCGATTTTCTGAAAGTGGATGAAAAGGTCGTTACGGAAGACGCTTTTCTCGGAAATCTGTATCGTTTATATTATTATATACAGGATGAAAAACTGCATGCGGGGAATAATTACGGGTGTATCCGTCTAAGGAATTTTGAAAAGACCATTACGGTTCCGGTAACCGTTGTGTGTCATGCGGAAAACGGACGGAAGCTGACGATGATGAAGCGGGAACAGAGGCGTATAACAACGCAGCTCATGCAGTATTATCAGGCATACCGTCTGAAAAAAATCAGCGCGGGAACATGGCTGGAAGAGTCGGGCGCGCTGGTGGAGCGGCTGAAAGATGTGGATGGGAATGACGTTTCCGCGAGGCTGTTTCAGGCGCAGCTTTTCGTGACGCAGGAGCGTTTTCATGAAGCGGAATGGATATTGGACCAGAATCGGGCGAAAACAGAAGATTTGCGGGAAGAAAAACCGGAGTATTACTGTTATTATCTGTATCTGACGACTTTGTGCAGCAAAAGCGACAGATATGTGGATGAGGTGTCCCGGAAAATTGCCTGGTATTATGAACGGAACCGCGGAAATTGGCGGATTGCCTGGCTTCTTTTGTTTCTGGCGGATGAATATACGAAGAGTGCGGCCAGAAAATGGGAGCTTCTTGAGGAGCTTTTTGCATACCGGTGTTACAGTCCGGTGGTATATGCCGAAGCATGGAGCCTAATCTGCATGAATCCAGCTATGCTGATGAAGCTTGGTGAATTTGAACTGCAGGTATTGAATTTTGCGGCCAAAAACGAGGCGATGAAAGACGATGTGATGATACAGCTTTTGTATCTGGCGCAGAAACAGAAGGGATATTCCGGCCTGTTACTGCAGATACTGACGAGCTGCTATGAGAAAAAGCCGAAAAACGACCTTTTGCACGCCATTTGTTCGACACTGATGAAAGGCAACAAACAGGGCGGCAGATATTTTAAGTGGTATCAGGCAGGTGTGGAACAGAACCTGCGGATTACGAGATTATACGAGTATTATATGATGTCCGTTACGCTGGATGACAGACAGACGCTCCCCAAGATGGTATTGATGTATTTTTCCTATCAGAGTGACCTGCATTATGAGATTACGGCCTGGCTGTATGCTTATGTATGGAAACATCAGGAGGAAATACCGGAAATTTATATCAGCTATCTGGCGGCAATCGAACGTTTTGTCATCGAGCAGATAAAGCACGGAAGAATTAATAAAAATCTGGCGTATTTATATCGGAACGTGTTGGAGCAGTCCATGATTGATGCGGAGATTGCGGGGGCGCTTACGGAACTTTTGTTTATGCAGAATATTACGGTGGAGAGCGACACCATCAGGCAGGTCGTGTTGGTCTATCCGTATGCGGTGAAAGAGATGTCATATCCGGTGGCCGGAAGAAAGGCACAGGTTCCGCTTTTTGATGAAGAATGCAGAGTCGTGCTGGAAGACGGAGAACGGAACCGCTATACGAACAGCATTTCCAGCAGGCGGGAACAGCTGGTCACAACGGGAAGGCTTTTTCAGCTTGTAGCGCCCTATATCAGGGAACATCTCGGTTATGCTCTGCATGTCTGTTATGACCACAAAGATGCGCTGAATATACAGGAAGAAAATGCGGAGCGTTTTCGGTATCTGGCGGATTCGGATTTTCTTGCACAAGAGAACCGGCAGGAAATCCGGATGAAACTTATCCGGTTTTATTATGAAAAAGACAGGATGTGGGAACTGGACGATTATCTGCTTTCCCTGCAGCCGGAGGATATTGCGCCCGACGACAGGAAAGAAGTCATCCGGACGATGGTGATGCGGGGAATGTATCAGGAGGCTTATGCGTGGGTTCATGCGACAGGGCCGTACCGCATCGACGTCAAAACACTTGTCAGATTGTTCAGCAGACTGTTAGAGCCGGGAGATACCGCGTCGGAGGAAGACACCTTTATGACGGGCATTCTCCTGTATGTGGTGAAAAAGGGAAAGTATGACGAACAGATTTTGAAATATCTCGTCCGGCATTATAACGGAAGCATTAAGGATATGCGCGATATTTGGAAAGCGGCGGTGGATTTTGGCGTCGATGTTTATGAGATATGCGAGCGGATTATCGTACAGACTCTTTATACGGGCACTTATATCGGCGAAGAAATGGAAATCTTCTCTTCCTACGCCAGAGCCGGCGGCAAAGAAGAAGTGATTTCTGCCTTTTTATCACAAGTCAGCTACGACTACTGTATCGGCGGAAAAGTGACAGATACGGCTGTATTCCATAGTATCCGGCAGTTATACAGGGAAAAGGCGCAGCTTCATCTCGTGTGCAAAATAGCGTATTTGAAGTATTTTTCAGAGAATCCGGAGGAACTCACGGAAGAGATGAAAGAAACGGTTTCGGCATTTTTGCAGGACTTGCTGAACCGGAACATCGTGCTTCCATTGTTCAAGTCTTATATGGACTATCTGCCTGCGCTTATGATGCTGCAGGATAAGGTGATATTAGAATATCGTGCGAAGCCGGGGCATCGTGTGAGAATACACTATCTGATTCAGCGGGAAGACGACAAAGAACAGGAATACTGTAAAGAGACCATGAAAGATATGTTTTCCGGCATCTGCGTCAAAGAGTTCATTCTGTTTTTTGGCGAGCGGCTCCAGTATTATATTACGGAAGAGACGGACGGTAAGGAACAGGTGACGGAGAGCGGCACAATCAGTAAGAATGACAGCAGCCAGCTGCATGCGGGAAGCCGTTTTAACCTGCTGAACGGTATTATGATTGGGAAGACGCTTCAGGATTATGATACGGTGAATACCCTGTTGGAAGAATATTATAAAAAAGACTTTATGACCGATAAACTGTTTAACATAATGTAAGAAAGCAGTTGAGACAGGTGAGGATATGCTTTTTGATAAAAAAACAGAGGAAAAAGTGCATAAAGGAAGCATTTTGGCAGGCTATGACCTGGGGGATGACTTTTCCCAGATAAGTTACTGCGTCTTTGGGGAAAATGTGGTGGAGAGCGTGCCGACCGTCGTGGGAACGAAGCAGTATAATATTCCGACAGTATTATGTAAACGAAAAGGGGTCAATCAGTGGCTTTACGGCAAAGACGCTATCAGGTACAATCAGGAGGAAGAGGGATTTCTTGTGACCAATCTGACAGAGCTTGCAAGAAAAGGCGAAATGATTACCATCGAGGAAGAGGCATTTGACCCTGTCGCCCTGCTTACGCTGTTTATGAAAAGAAGTCTTGCGCTTTTGAATTTTCTGGTAAAAGCGGAACATATCGGGGCCATCATGTTTACGGTGGACAACCTGGATGACCGGATGGTGGATGTGCTGGCGAAGGCAGCGGTCAATCTGAATCTGAAGACGTCGCAGATTTATTTCCAGAGCCATGTGGAAAGTTTTTATCATTTTGTGCTGCATCAGCCGGAAGAATTATGGAATTATCAGGTGCTTGCCTGCGAACACAACCGTTCGAGGCTGAAAATCTACCGTTTTGAGCGTAATAAAAAAACTACGCCGATGGTCGTTTTAATTGAGGAACAGACATGTTCTTCCCTCATACTTCCGGAGGAACAGGAAGAAGAGGAAATCAAAGCGGACAGTTATCGGCTGGCGGATGAAAAGCTTCTTGAGATTTTGAAAGAACAGTGCGCCGACAGGATTGTTTCTGCGGTCTATTTGTTAGGCGACGGTTTCCGGGAAGAATGGGCGAAGGAATCGCTGCGGTTTTTGTGCCGGAACCGCCGGGTTTTTCAGGGGAATAATCTTTTCTGCAAAGGCGCCTGTTTCGGGCTTCTGGAAAAACTTGAACCGGGCCCTGTCGAAAAAGAACATATTTTTCTGGGCGCAGATAAATTAAAGGCAAATATCGGAATGAATGTGTTAAAGCGTGGAAAAGAATCCTATTACGCGCTCCTGGACGCGGGAGAAAACTGGTATGAAGTCCACAAAGAATGTAATATTCTTTTGCCGGGAGAGGAGAATGTTCTTTCTTTTCTCGTAACGCCGCTGACGGGTAAGCGCGCCCAACTGCGGGAATTTATCCTTGAAGACGCGCCGGTCAGGACGGGGGCGTTCAGCAGATATCTTATAAAGATTAAAATGACCTCTGCGGAATGTGTGGAAGCACAGATAACGGATTTGGGTTTTGGGGAACTGTTTCCGGCCAGCAACAAGGTGTGGATTAAGCAGTTTGCGGTCACATAGAAGAAAGGCGGGCAGCGTATGAGCCGTATCATCCTGGAAACCGGGAAGTGCGCGGAAATTCCATATTTTTTTGAAAAAATTTATGTAAACTTATATTCGCTGGAAGAGCTCTGTTACTGTTTTGTGGAGAATGTGGAACTGCTCGACCAGGAGATTGTCAACGATAAACTGGCGCGTTGGCTGGATGAACAGTGCGGCCTTCCGACGCTGGCGCATGCGCTGTACGCGCTTATCAATCAGAGAGGCTCGGCGAGCGCCTATGTGGGGATGATACTGGAATATGCGGGGCTGTATCCGAAAGAGATGGTTTCCCATGTGGAAACGGTGATTCGAAACAGTGCGGGACTGAATCCTTATGAGCGGTTGAAGACCAAAGCGGATTATATGTTACAGAACGGGCGTTATATGCTGGCGCTTAACCGTTATGACGAGCTGCTTTCCAGGCTGCCTTCCGGCGAACGGGAGCTGCGGGGAAAAGTGCTGCATAACAGGGGAGTGGTCAATGCGAGGCTGTTTTTGTTCGAACGCGCCCAGGAGGATTTCCTGTCGGCCTATCAGATGAGCGGCAGTACGGAAAGCCTGAGACTGTTTCTGACGGCGCGCAGGATGCAGGACAAAGAAGGAGATTACCTCGCTTACCTGGCCGAACATCCGGAGTGGCATGATGTTTCGCTGAAGGTGGAACGGACGGTGGAACAGGCCGCGGGCGAATATGAGATGACTGACGAGAACAGAATGCTTTTTACCCTGCGCGTATGCAGGGAAGACGGCAGCAGCGCCGCAGGAAATGACACGCCCTACTACGAAGAGATAGAGAAGCTGACGAATACGCTCAAAGATGAGTACAGAGAGTGTATGAAAGCGTGAAGATTTCATACGGATTAGTCTGTGCCGCGAAGCGGTATGACGGGAAGGTTGAAGAAATAAATGAACTTATTTAAAAAGCTTTTTGGAAAGTGGAGAAAGAAACAGGAAGAAATCGATTTTGAAGAAGACTGGGAAGAATCCAAAGAAGAGGAGCGGGTGGATTTTACCAACAAAGAGGTGCGGGAGGCCTATGTCCGCAACTGTCTGGAGAAAATAGCGGTCGCCGCAAAAGAGCTTGAAAACCTGAATTTTGAATATAACACGGTGACTTCTTATCTGAAAGATATGGAGGAAATCGAGGCGCTGCCGGAAGAAGAGGCCGAGGAGCTGAAAAGCTGTGCCAAACGGGTAGAACTTTTGCAGAACAGCCGGGACGATTATAAGGGAAGAAAGCGCCGGATGAGTGATTCCCGCTTTCGGCAGATAGAGCGGATGTTAGATGAAATCGAAGAAGGATGCAGCAAGCTGAAAGAGGCGGAGGAATATCAGGATTTGATAAAGAAAGACTTAAACCGCCTGGAGGGAGAAAAGCACGCATATTATTATCGAAAGAATGAGCTGACGGGGGCCATTGCCGATACAAGGGGCATGGCGATTATCTGTGTGACGGCTCTCGGGCTGTGTTTGGCGCTGCTTCTCGGCCTTCATTTCTGGCTGGAAATGGACACGCAGGTCGGTTATCTGATTACGGCAGGGGTTGCGGCAGCAGCGATTACGCTTATTTATGTGAAGCATACGGAGGCAAAGCGGGAGCTGCAGCGGGTCGAGCTGAGCATTAATAAAATCATCCTGTTACAGAACCGCGTCAAGATTCGCTATGTCAATAATACGAATCTGCTTGATTATCTGTATCTGAAATATGACGTGACGAGCGCGGAAGAGCTGGAAAAAGCGTGGAATCTGTATTTCCAGGAAAAAGAAGAACGGGATAAATGCAGAAGAGCGGAGCTGGACCTGGATTTCACGCAGCAGGAGCTTTTGAAAATTCTCAGAAAGTATCAGATTAAAGACCCGGCAATCTGGCTCCATCAGACGGAGGCGATTCTCGACCATAAGGAAATGGTGGAAATCAGGCATGGCCTGATAATCAGACGGCAGTCGCTCAGAAGGAGAATGGATTACAATAAGGATATGGTGGCGGGCGGCGCCCAGAAGGAAATCAAAGAACTGGTAAACCGTTATCCGGAGTATGGAAAGGAAATTATCGAAACGGTTGAAAAGTACGAGAAAACAAGCTAAAATAATCTGAGACAGATTTGCCATGCAGATTTGTCTCAGAAGATTTCACACAATGAAGGAGGAGCAAATGATGCAGAAATTGGAACAGCTTTATGAAGGAAAAGCGAAAAAGGTATTTAAGACGGATAATCCGGACGTATTGATTGTGGATTATAAAGATGACGCGACGGCTTTTAACGGAGAGAAGAAAGGAACGATTGTCGGAAAAGGCGTTATCAATAACAGAATGACGAACCATGTTTTCAAACTTCTGGAAAAAGAAGGTGTTCCAACGCATCTGGTTGAAGAACTGAGCGACCGTGAAACGGCGGTTAAAAAAGTGGAAATCGTACCGCTTGAAGTTATCATCCGTAATGTGGCGGCCGGAAGTTTTTCCAAGAGACTCGGCGTCGAAGAGGGAACTCCTTTTGAGGAGCCGACAATCGAGTTCAGTTATAAGAATGACGAGCTCGGCGACCCGCTCATCAACAGCTATTTTGCGGTGGCAATGAAGCTTGCTACATGGGAAGAAATCGAAACGATTAAGAAATATGCTTTTAAAGTGAACGAAGTGCTGAAAAATTACTTTTTACAGGCGGATATCAAACTGATTGATTTCAAAATCGAGTTTGGACGTTATCACGGACAGATTATTCTGGCCGATGAAACAAGCCCTGACACATGCAGACTGTGGGATGTGCATACCAATGAGAAACTGGATAAGGACCGTTTCCGCAGAGACCTGGGCAATGTGGAAGAAGCGTATAATGAAGTGTTCAGGAGACTGGGACTCTAAAAGGGAATGAAAGGACAGGGTTACAATTAAAAACAGATGAAAAATCAGATAAACAAAACAGACAGACTAAGGGAAGAATGTGGTGTTTTTGGTATCTATGATTTTGACGGAAACGATGTGGCTTCCAGCATTTATTACGGGCTTTTCGCATTGCAGCACAGAGGGCAGGAAAGCTGCGGCATTGCGGTCAGCGATACGAAGGGCCCCAAAGGAAAAGTGCGCAACATAAAAGAAATGGGTCTTTTACATGAAGCGTTTATGAAGGAAGACCTGGAAAAGCTGGAAGGCGATATCGGCGTGGGACATGTCAGATATTCGACGGCGGGCAGCAGCACGAGAGAGAACGCGCAGCCCCTGGTCCTTAATTATGTAAAAGGAACGCTTGCACTGGCGCATAACGGCAATTTAATCAATGCGCCCGAGCTGCGTCATGAGCTGGAATATTCCGGGGCGATTTTTCAGACGACCATTGATTCGGAAGTCATCGCTTATCATATCGCAAGAGAGCGCCTGAACTGCGGTACTGTGGAAGAGGCCGTAGGGCGTGCCATGCAGAAAATCAGGGGGGCATATTCTCTTGTCATCATGTCGCCCCGGAAGCTGATAGGAGCGAGAGACCCGTTCGGATTTAAGCCGCTCTGTATCGGTAAGCGGGATAACGCCTATATTCTGGCGTCCGAGACCTGCGCACTGGATACGATTGGGGCGGAATTTGTAAGAGATGTGGAGCCGGGTGAAATCGTCACCATTTCGCCGTCAGGCGGAATCGCGTCGGACAAAAGGCTTTGCATTGCGAAAGAGAAACAGGCCAGATGTGTTTTTGAATACATCTATTTTGCGCGGCCCGACAGTCATTTTGACGGGGTGAGCGTATATGATTCCCGCATTCTTGCGGGGAAATATCTTGCAATGGATTCTCCCGTGGAGGCAGACCTTGTCGTGGGCGTACCGGAATCGGGAAACTGTGCGGCGCTCGGCTATTCCATGCAGTCCGGGATTCCTTACGGACAGGCTTTTGTCAAAAATGCTTATGTGGGACGAACTTTTATCAAGCCGAAGCAGAAGAACCGGGAAAGCAGCGTCCGGGTAAAGCTGAATGCAATCCGGGAAGCCGTAAAAGGAAAGCGAATCGTCATGATAGACGATTCCATCGTCCGGGGAACGACTTCCGACAGAATTGTCAGAATGCTTCGGGAGGCAGGAGCCGCCGAAGTGCATATGCGGGTGAGCTCCCCGCCGTTTCTGTGGCCCTGTTATTTTGGCACGGACGTACCGGCCAGAGACCTGCTCATCGCCTATGGGCGTTCCGTGGAGGAAATACGGGAAATCATCGGAGCGGATACGCTGGCCTATCTGAAAATGGAGCGGCTTCATGAAATTGCAGGACATCTCGGCATCTGCAAAGGCTGTTTTACCGGAAACTATCCGATAGAGCCGCCGAAAGAAGACATCCGGGGAGAATTTGAAAAGTAAAAAATGGAGGATTACTATGGGGACAGACAGATATGTGAGCCCGTTGTCGGAGCGATATGCCAGCAGGGAAATGCAGTATATCTTTTCACCGGATATGAAGTTCCGGACATGGAGAAAACTGTGGATTGCGCTTGCCGAAACGGAAATGGAACTGGGCCTTAGCAGGGACGGAAAACCGGTCATCACGAAAGAACAGATAGACGAACTGAAAGCGCATGCGGAAGACATTAATTATGATGTCGCGAAAGCGCGGGAAAAAGAAGTGCGCCACGACGTGATGAGCCATGTATATGCTTACGGACAGCAATGCCCGAAGGCGGCGGGAATCATCCATCTCGGCGCGACGTCCTGCTATGTCGGCGATAATACGGATATTATCGTTATGACACAGGCTCTTAAGCTGGTGAAAAAGAAACTGGTGAATGTCATCGCAAAGCTGGCGGAGTTTGCCGAAGAATATAAGGCGCTCCCGACCCTTGCCTTTACCCATTTTCAGCCGGCGCAGCCGACGACTGTCGGAAAAAGGGCAACCCTGTGGGCGCAGGAATTTTGTCTGGACCTGGAAGATTTGGAGTTTGTGCTTTCGACGATGAAGCTTCTCGGTTCCAAAGGGACTACCGGCACACAGGCTTCTTTTCTGGAGTTATTCGACGGTGACCAGGAAACGATTGATAAGATAGACCCGATGATTGCGAAAAAAATGGGATTTGATAAGTGCTATCCCGTATCCGGACAGACCTATTCCCGGAAAGTGGATACGAGAGTGTGCAATGTGCTGGCCGGCATTGCGGCGTCGGCGCATAAGATGTCCAATGATATCCGTCTGCTGCAGCATCTGAAAGAAGTGGAGGAGCCTTTTGAAAAGAGCCAGATTGGTTCTTCTGCGATGGCATATAAGAGAAATCCGATGCGGAGCGAGAGAATCGCGTCCCTTTCCAGATTTGTCATGGTGGATGCGCTGAACCCGGCCATCACTTCCGCAACCCAGTGGTTCGAGCGGACATTGGACGATTCGGCCAATAAGCGTCTTTCCATCCCGGAGGCGTTTCTGGCGGTGGACGGCATTCTCGACCTGTGTCTGAACGTGGTGGACGGCCTTGTCGTATATGATAAAGTCATCGAAAAACGTCTGATGAGCGAACTGCCTTTCATGGCGACGGAGAATATCATGATGGATGCCGTAAAAATGGGCGGAGACCGCCAGGAGCTGCATGAGAAGATTCGTGAGCTTTCCATGCAGGCGGGCGCACGGGTTAAAAAGGAAGGCAAAGAGAATAATCTGCTTGAACTGATTGCCGAAGATGCGGCTTTCCATACGAATTTTGAAAAACTGCAGGAAACCATGGAACCGGCCCGTTATGTAGGACGCGCGCCGCTGCAGGTGGAGAAGTTTCTGGAAGAGGTCGTACAGCCGATTCTTGATGAGAACCGGGAACTGCTTGGCGTGAAAGCGGAAATCAGTGTGTAAGGAGAGTGTTTATGCTTTTTAATTCGGTGCAGTTTTTGATTTTTTTCCCGATTGTGGTTCTGTGTTATTATATGCTGCCGGCTAAAGTCAGGTATCTCTGGCTGTTAGCCGCCAGCTATTTCTTTTATATGTGCTGGAATGCCAGCTATGCGCTGTTGATGCTTTTTTCAACGGCGGTTACCTATATTGGCGGACTGTTGCTGGAAAAGATAAAGGATACGCATTGGGATGTGCAAAGAAAAGAGATTTGCAAAAAGTGCTGTGTTGTGGGGAGCTTTGTTATAAACCTGTCGGTCTTGTTCTGGTTCAAATATTTCAATTTTGCGGTGCAGAATATAAATCTGGCAATGCATGCTTTTCAAGTGGAAGTAAATCTGCCAAAGGTTGATATACTGCTTCCGGTCGGTATTTCCTTTTATACGTTTCAGGCGCTTGGCTATACGATGGATGTGTACAGAGATGAGATTCGTGCGGAGAAAAATTTTTTCCGTTATGCTTTGTTTGTCTCTTTTTTTCCACAGCTCGTCGCAGGGCCGATTGAGCGTTCCAAAAATCTGTTGTATCAGTTGAGGATACCGGCAAAGTTTCAGGCAAAGAAGGCAAGATGGGGCCTGCTTACGATGGCCTGGGGATTGTTTCTGAAGCTGGTAATTGCAGACAATATCGCGCCGTTGGTCGATTCTTTTTATGCGGAAGCGGAAGAACATACCGCGATGGCGCTTTTAACGGTAACGATATTGTTTGCCTTTCAGATTTATTGTGATTTTCAGGGATATACACAGCTTGCGATAGGAAGCGCGATTGTTCTGGGGATTCGAATTAATGAAAACTTCGATACTCCTTATCTGGCCGGAAGCGTGAAGGACTTCTGGCACAGATGGCATATTTCCCTGACATCCTGGTTTACCGATTACCTCTATATTCCGTTGGGCGGCAGTCGGAAAGGAAAGTTTCGGAAACAGCTTAATACAATGATTGTTTTTCTATGTTCCGGACTATGGCATGGCGCCGCATGGCACTATATTGTCTGGGGAGGGGTAAACGGTTTACTCAGTATTGCCGAAGACCTGGCAAGGCCCTTATATCATAAACTTGTTTCTGTTTTAAGGATTAAAGAACAGTGTGTTATGTGGAAAATCTTCCGGACGGCCGTTACTTTTATACTGGTCGATATTACCTGGCTCTTTTTCCGGGCGGATTCTCTCGGACAGGGATATGGGCTTTTAAAAAGATTTGTCCTGGAATTTCATCCGCTTTGGTTTTTTTCCGAGGGATTCCCGAATATGTTTGGTACGACTGAAAATTTCATGATAATCCTGTTTTCCCTGTTCATTCTGTTCGGCATTGACTTTCTGAAATACAGGGGAATTGATATGCGTGCAGTTATTTTTGGTCAGCAGATTGTTTTCAGGTGGCTGATTTACTGGGTGATTTTTCTTATTATCTTATTTTGGGGGGCTTATGGAACCGGGTATGAACAAAAACAATTTATCTACTTCCAGTTTTAAGGAAAATATCAAATTTCTGCTAAAACTGTTTCTGTTTTTGGGGATGGTGATTGCCTTTTTCTTTCATGTCATGCCACAGTATGAGAATCTCTATACGGCATCCTTGCTGGATAAAACGGAACGTTTAAAGTCTGTCGACGGACCGAAAATTGTGCTGCTCGGGAATTCCAACCTGACCTTTGGCATGGATTCGGAACAACTGGAAAGCGAAATCGGCATGCCGGTTGTCAATATGGGACTGCATGGAGGGGCCGGGAATGCCTTTCATGAAGAAATGGCAAAGCTTCATGTGACGGAGGGCGATATTTATATTATCTGCCACACAGACTATGCGGACGATGGTAGCCTGCCGGATGAAGTTCTGATTTGGACCGTTATCGAGAATCATTTTGAATTGTGGGAATTGTTGCGTCCCTGCGATATTTATCCGATGATAGAGCGCTATCCTGTTTATCTGAAAAAGTGCCTGGGTTTGTACAGCCTTGAGCAGGGCAATGAAGACCCGGGCGGTGCTTATGCGAGAAGTTCCTTTAATGAATATGGTGATGTGGCGGTAGAGCGGAAAGAACATTACTATACATTTGAAAATTCTGTCGTACCGCCGGCCGTCGGTGATATTACCGTCAACCGAATCAATGAACTGAACCGCTGGCTGAATGAGCGGGGCGCCACGCTGCTTGTAGCGGCTTATCCGATTGGAAAAGGGGAACTGACGGCATCGGAAGATGCTTTCGAGGCATTTCAGGAAGAACTGGAAGAAGCGCTGGATTGTCCGGTCATATCGCAGTATACGGATTATATGTTCGATTATCAATATTTTTATGATACGGATTATCATTTGACGGACGAAGGCGTTGCTCTCAGGACAAAACAGCTGATAAAGGATATTCAGAACTGGCAGGCAGGATTCTAAATAGCAGTTTTCAGTCCGGTATTACGCTTCCGCGTAAGTATGCGTTCAGGATATTCTGCGGCGCATCATAATAGAAGCTGCTGTTGAAATCTTCGATGAGGTCGCTGACAAAAGACTGATAGGCGGCGAATAGAGCATCCACAATATCCATATTTTGTTCCCGGGCGATACCGAGAATGAGCCGTTTATATACTTTACCGATATCCCAGTGACTCGGAATCGAGTATCTGGAATTTGAAAGGTTGTCAAAGCATCCTGTGGGGATTTGGGCTGATTCAATCCAATCATCGCTGACACGTTCTATATTATCACTATGATAAACATCTGCAAGTTCATATATTTTGGCAATAGAATCCCGGCCGAGTGTCGTTACGACATCGGCTCTTTTATTTTGTGTTTTTCTGGCAATATAGTCAATCAGACTGCAGGTAAAAAATAAATCGTTTGATTTGCGCTCTTCACGTCCTGTCATTTTTGGGAAGCTCCTCACTGGAAACAAAAGTCAGGCATTTTAATGCCGCGGCGGAACAAAATGCAATCTGGTGTGTCGGATATTTGAATCGGGCCATTGCCCAGAACTGCTCTCTGGTGAGAATGCCGTCGATATAATCGGCGATAAAATTATAAATCTGGTCGTTCGCCATAGCGCCGATGACAATATCATATTCGTGCGGAAGACCTCGACGGCATGCAATGATGAAATCCAGCCATTCTTCACATAAATCTTTAAATTCCAGTATGTTCAGTTCTGTATTCATTCGAAGTGTATAAGTATTCACAACTCCTGTATCATATCGTCTGGCCCAACGTTCGGCCTGTTCACGAATGACCGTACAATAGAATCCGACGCCAAAATCTTTGGTGTTTCGATGTCTAAGAATTTCAGGGTTTTTTACGATGGTGTAGCTGCCATGATATACGGTCATTTTTCCCATGCTGATGCCTGTGCCTTTCTTTGATTCGCGTGTTTCCGTTTATATTATAAATACAATAAAACGGGATTCCTGTCAAGTCATTCCATTTTTAACGGTTATGTATTCCATAGCCTTGACAATACCAGCAAAGGTGTTATAATGTACATGTACAATAAGTACAATTTAAGGAGAACATTCTCACAATGGAAATCATTATAAGCAATAATGCCAATAAACCGATTTATGAACAGATTACTTCACAAATGAAAGCAATGATTATGAGCGGTGAACTGCAGGCCGGCGACGCAATTCCGTCTATGCGGGCTCTGGCGAAATCAATTCATGTAAGCGTTATTACCGTTCAGAAAGCCTATGAAGATTTGCAGCGGGACGGATTTATTGAAACAACGGTCGGCAGAGGCAGTTTTGTGGCGGCGCAGAACAAAGAATTTTATCAGGAACAACAACAGCGCGTTGCGGAGGAACATTTGCAGGCGGCCGTGGAAATCGGGCGGACGAGCAATATTTCCCTGGAACAACTGACGGAATTGCTGACCCTGTTTTATCAGGAAGACCAGGAATGAGAGAAAGGAAGGCTGAATATTATGGAAAATATTTTAGAATTGCGGCAAGTTTCCAAAACGTATCCGAAATCCGGTTTTACGTTGGACAGACTCTCGCTTTCGCTGCCATACGGAATGGTCATGGGGCTGACGACGCTGTTCAATACCTTTTTCCCAAACGGAATGAGCACATGGCAGATTGTGATGAGCGGCGTTGCAATCCTTTTGTGTGGGGTATTGCTATTTAGTCTGTCTTATCCGCTTACTGTTTTTCTGTTCTGGAAAAAAGAGTACTGAGTGACAAAACGTCAACTTTACTTATAATCATAACTTATAAATGTTATAATTAATATTGATTTTACTTATGATTAAAAATGAAATATAATCATACAGTAAGAAACAGAGAAATAAAATGATGGAGGAATGATTATGGTCAAGGCAATTGTAGGCGCCAACTGGGGCGACGAGGGAAAAGGAAAAATTACGGATATGATGGCGGGAAAAGCCGATATCGTTATCCGTTTTCAGGGAGGCGCCAATGCGGGGCATACAATCGTAAACAATTATGGAAAATTTGCGCTGCATACGCTGCCGTCCGGGGTTTTTTACGACCATGTTACGAGCATTATCGGCAACGGTGTAGCGCTGAACATCCCGATTCTGTTTGGCGAAATCAAGTCGATTACGGACAGAAATGTGCCGCGTCCGAAGATTCTGGTGTCCGACCGCTGCCAGATTGTAATGCCTTATCATATTTTGTTCGACCAGTATGAGGAAGAACGGTTGGGCGGGAAATCTTTCGGTTCCACGAAATCGGGAATCGCTCCTTTTTATTCCGATAAATATGCGAAAATCGGTTTTCAGGTGAGCGAACTTTTTGATGAAGAACTGCTCATGGAAAAAGTGGAAAGAGTCTGCGAAACGAAAAATGTCATATTGGAACATTTATACCATAAGCCGGTGATTCAGCCTGCCGGGCTTTTAGAGACGCTGCATCAGTACAGAGATATGATAGCGCCTTATGTCTGTGACGTGTCCGCATATCTGGACCGGGCCTTAAAAGAGAATAAGACAATTTTGCTGGAAGGACAGCTTGGCACGCTGAAAGACCCGGACCACGGCATTTATCCGATGGTGACGTCATCGTCCACGTTAGCGGCTTACGGTGCAATCGGAGCGGGACTTCCGCCCTATGAAATCAAAGAGATAGTTACCGTCTGCAAGGCTTATTCTTCCGCGGTCGGCGCGGGGGCATTCGTTTCTGAGATTTTCGGGGAAGAAGCGGAAGAACTGAGACGCCGCGGCGGTGACGGCGGGGAGTATGGCGCGACGACAGGCCGGCCGCGCCGTATGGGCTGGTTCGATTGTGTCGCTTCCAAATATGGCTGCCGTTTACAGGGGGCGACCGACGTTGCCTTTACCGTATTGGATGTGCTCGGTTATCTGGATGAAATTCCGGTTTGCGTCGGTTATGAAATTGACGGCGAAGTGACGACGGAATTTCCGGTCACGGCGAAACTTGAGAAAGCGAAACCTGTTCTGGAAAAACTGCCGGGATGGAAAAGCGAAATACGCGGCATAAAAGATTATGAAAAACTGCCGGAAAACTGTCGGAACTATATAGAATTTATCGAAAAGCAAATCGGTTATCCGATTACAATGGTCTCGAACGGACCGGGCCGGGAGGACATTATATTCAGAAAAAGCCCGATTGGAAGGAAATAGGAGAGAAGCATGAAAAGCGCAGGCGGCGGTCTGCGCTTTTAGATTGTATTTATTGCCGTTTTCCGGGGCGCTGTTTTTCACGTTTTCAATAACTTTTTCTCCCTTTTGGCAGGTTTTTCATAAAACTATTTGCACAGATGAAAAAAAAGCGATATGATAAGTAATTGAAAAAGCTCCGGCAAAGAATGCGAATGTTTTAGCCGGGCGGAAATGGAGAATTACGGTTATTATGCTGGAATTAAGAAATATTTCTTTTGAAGTTTCCGAAGAAGCAAACCAGAAAGAAATTGTCCGCGATATCAGTCTGACAGTAGAGAATCACAAATTTACGGTGATTACCGGACCAAACGGCAGCGGTAAATCTACGCTGGCCAAACTGATTGCGGGAATAGAAAAGCCGACTTCCGGCCGGATTTATCTGGACGGAGTCGATATTACGGAAAAAAGCATTACGGAGCGCGCGCAAATGGGAATCGGTTATGCTGTTCAGCAGCCGGTGCGGTTCAAAGGGCTTGAAGTGGTTGATTTGCTCAGAATTGCATCCGGGAGGCAGCTTTCCGTTGCGGATGCCTGCGCATATCTGTCGGAAGTAGGGCTCTGCGCGAGAGACTATATCAGGCGGGAAGTCAACGCGAGCCTTTCCGGCGGAGAACTGAAACGTATCGAAATCGCGACGATACTTGCCAGAGGGAGCAGACTGTCCGTCTTTGATGAGCCGGAGGCGGGAATCGACCTCTGGAGTTTTCAGAACCTGATTCAGGTCTTTGAGCGCATGCGGAAAAGAAATCAGGACGGTTCGATTCTTGTAATTTCCCATCAGGAGCGTATCCTGAATATTGCGGATGAAATCATTGTGGTCGCGGACGGCCGGGTGGCGCAGAGAGGAACGCGGGAAGAAATTCTGCCGGGACTGCTCGGAACTTCGGCGGCGGTTTCGAAGTGCACAGGGAATGAATTATTTCTAAGACAGTAAAGAACACTGTCTAAGAAATAATAATCATTCCCTGGAATGACATTTTTCTAAGGCAGTAAAGAACACTGTCCAAGAAATAAACAGGCAAAAGGAAAGGAGCAATCCCATGATTGATACAATACAGAAACGTCTTCTGGCGGAGGTGGCGGATTTGCACGAAGTGCCGGAAGGGGCCTATAATATCCGGGCGAACGGACAGATGGAGTCGAGAAATACGACGGCGAATATCGATATCGTGTCCAAACAGGATGTGAGCGGCATCGATATTCATATCAAGCCGGGAACGAAGAACGAGAGCGTTCATATACCGGTCGTTTTAAGCCAGAGTGGTCTGAAAGAAATGGTTTATAATGATTTTTATATCGGGGAAGACGCCGACGTGACGATTGTCGCAGGATGCGGTATTGATAACTGCGGGACGCAGGACTCCGAACATGACGGCATTCATCGTTTTTATCTCGGAAAAAATGCGAAAGTGAAATATGTGGAGAAACATTACGGTTCCGGCGGCGGAACGGGGAAGCGCATTTTAAATCCGGGGACGGAAGTCTATATGGAAGAAGACAGCTTCATGGAAATGGAGATGGTGCAGATTAAGGGCGTGGATTCTACCGCGCGGACGACGACGGCGAAACTGGAAGCGGGAGCCAAGCTCGTTGTCCGGGAAAGGCTGATGACCCATGAAGACCAGCAGGCGGTCAGCAGCTACGAGGTATTTCTGAACGGAAAAGATGCCAGCGCGGACATCGTTTCCCGCTCGGTAGCCAGAGACACCTCTTACCAGAAGTTCGATTCCCGCATCATCGGAAATGTGTCATGCAGCGGCCATACGGAGTGCGATGCGATTATCATGGACGATGCCCGTATTCTGGCGATACCGCAGCTGGAGGCAAATGATGTGGATGCTGCGCTGATTCATGAGGCGGCAATCGGAAAGATTGCCGGAGAGCAGATTGTCAAGCTGATGACGCTTGGCCTGACGGAAACAGAAGCGGAAGAACAGATTATCAACGGTTTCCTGAAATAAAAAGCGCAGGCCCGAAAGCCTGCGCACCAGGAATTTACCGCATAGGTCCCTGTTTTGTTTCTGTTTATTCCCGGCCGTCCCAACAGTAAGTACACAATTTTGATTTATCGATGCCGACCGATTCAATCATATCATCCAGACGATTATAACGGAGAGAAGTGAAATTGAGCTTCTCTCTGATTTTTTCCAGCATATCGTGATACTGTGAAGATTCCGGGTCGGCGTATACGGCCAGATTCGGATATTTATTGTCCGTTTCCATTTCGTGGATGACCTGTCTTGTTATCAGTTCCATTTCGGAAGTAGAACGCGAGAAATTCAAATATTTACAGCCAAATAGCAGCGGCGGGCAGGCAGGTCTGATATGAACCTCTTTTGCGCCGCTCTGATACAGAAATTCGGTGGTCTCCCGCAGCTGTGTTCCACGCACGATGGAATCGTCGATTAACAGAAGGCTGCGGTCTTTGATAAGGTCGTGTACCGGAATCAGTTTCATTTTGGCGATAAGCTTCCGTTTGCTCTGTATCGTCGGCATAAAGGAACGGGGCCAGGTCGGCGTATACTTAATGAAGGGTCTGGAAAAAGGAATTCCCGACTCGTTTGCATAGCCGATTGCGTGCGCCGTGCCGGAATCCGGTACGCCCGCGACGATATCGGGCTGTACATCGTCTCTCTGCGCCAGTTTGGCGCCGCAGTTATAGCGCATTTGCTCCACGCTGATGCCCTCGTAGGAAGAGGACGGATAACCGTAGTAAACCCAAAGGAATGTGCAGATTTTCATTTCGCTGCCGGGCGCGGCGAGTGTTCTTACGCCTTCCGGCGTGATAATCGCGATTTCTCCGGGGCCCAGTTCTTTTTCATCCTGATAGCCCAGATTCAGGTAGGCGAAGCTCTCAAATGAGACACAGCAGCCGGATTCCTTTTTTCCGACAACAAGAGGCGTGCGTCCCAGACGGTCTCTGGCGGCATAAATGCCTTTCGGCGTCATGAGCAGCATCGTCATGGAACCCTCGATAAGTTCCTGTGCGAACTGTAAACCTTCAATTAAATTTTCTTTCTGATTGACGATAGCGGCCACGAGTTCGGTCGCGTTGATATCTCCGCCGCTCATTTCCAGAAAATGAGCGTGTCCGCTTTGAAAAAGCTGTTCGACGATTTTTTCTTTGTTATTGATTTTGCCGACAGTGGTGATGGCATATGTACCGTGATGAGAACGGATAATCAAAGGCTGAGGCTCATAATCGGATATGCAGCCGATGCCCAACGTTCCGCTCATTTTATTGATATCTTTATCGAATTTGGTCCGAAACGGCGCATTTTCAATGTTGTGAATGGCACGGTCAAATCCGTGCTCCTTACTGTAAACGGCCATACCCGCCCGCCTTGTTCCGAGATGGGAATGATAATCCGTGCCGAAAAATAAATCAAAAGTGCAGTCTTCCTTAGATGTGACGCCAAAAAATCCGCCCATAATTTCCTCCATGTTCTGTCTTTGCGCATAAGATGTTAATAATACCACTATTAGTATATTAAAATTCATCGGACAGGGCAATGGGTATTTGAAAAAAATGAAATCAGAAAAATGAAAACGACTCGTTTCGGCTTGACGTTTTGTCCGATAACCGTTATAATACATACAAAATGAGGGAGTAGTCGGCGTCGTCCGGGCGCGGTATATCAACATACTGGCGAAAGCCTGGTATATCTTAATTGATGAGACTCATGTGGGGCATGGATTGCTGTACATGTGTCTTTTTCATTTTATAGGAAATTGCTGTAATCTCAGTGGATGCTGAAACGCAGGCTGTCCGACCTGCGTTTTTTTGTTCCCGCGGACAATGAGCCTGGCTCTGTGTCTTCACGGGTATCTGATTTCATAAAAGATTGCTGTAATTGCGGCGGCAGGGAAAGGAAGCGATAAGATGAGCGTTTTTCTGACTGTTCTATTAACGATTTTCATTGCGGAGATGGGGGACAAGACGCAGCTTTTGCTCGTGGCGATGGCCGGAAAATATAAGGTTTCCCATATTCTGACAGGAACCTGGCTTGCGACAATTCTTTTGAATGTTCTGGCCGTTGGGGTGGGAGCGGCGCTTGGCAGCTATCTGGATATGCGGATTATCAAGCTGGCGGCAGGCATTGCTTTCTTCTGGTTCGCCTGGTCAACGTTAAAAGGAGAAGAAGAGGAAGAAGAAAAGGAAATAAAACACAAGGTCAGTCCTGTTCTGGCGATTTTCGGCTCCTTTTTCATAGGGGAACTGGGGGATAAGACACAGCTTTCCGCGATTACGCTTGCGGCCAATTATACACAGCATCAGTTTATGAGCGCTTTTCAGGTATTCCTCGGATGTACACTTGGCCTGATATTGGCCGATTTGATTGGTTTAATCGTCGGCGTTGTTTTAAAGAGCAAGATGCCTACCGGCATTTTAAATACGCTTTCGTTTGCGATTTTTGCGGTCTTCGGAGAAATCAGCATAAGGGACGCCATGTTGCTGATTTTTGGAGCCGGTGCAAAAGCCGTGGCAGGACATCTTATCATAACAGTTGTTTTTGCTGTGTTATGTCTGTACGCTTTTGTGAAAAGAAGGGCCGGGAAGCATTGAAACGACCGAAGCGTTCCGGTAAGAGGCTGTTTGGAATAAATGGGGAAAGGACGTTATCCATATGATTTTTAAATGTCGGAATTGCGGTGGTAATACGATTTACGAACCATCCAGGAAAAGAATGTATTGTCCGCACTGTGAAAGTCTGGACAGTGAGAACATCGTTCATGAAGGTTCGATGGCAAAGTGCGGGAACTGCGGTGCGCCGATGACACCCGGCCAGTATACGTCGGCAGGAAAATGTACGCACTGTGGCAGTTATATCGTTTATGATGAAAGAGTCGGAGGCATTTTTGAGCCGCATTCGATACTGCCGTTTAAGCTGAATAAGGATATGGCGGTTGAACGGCTGAATCAGGAGTTCCATAAAAAGACTTTTCTTCCGACCGGGTTTCTTTCTCAGAAGAGTCTGGAAAAGTTACAGGGAATCTACGTTCCTTTCTGGCTGTACGATTATCAGGCGCATTATGATTTCGAAGGGGAAGGCACGAAAGTACGAAGCTGGCGGCAGGGAGATACGGAATATACGGAGACTTCCTATTTTCATATTATCAGGCAGATGGATGCGGATTTCGATAAAGTTCCCGTCGATGCGTCTTTTGTGATGGATGACGGCGAAATGGATTTGATGGAGCCTTACGCCTATCAGGAACTGGAAGATTTTGACCCGAAATATATGTCCGGTTTTGACGGAGAAGTATATAACCAGAGCGCACCGGAATTAGAAGGGCGTGCGCAGGTGAAGGTGCGGGATGCGTCGGAAGTGTTGATGAAAGGTTCCCTTGCAGGATACAGCAGCATTCGGCCCGGGCGGAAAAATTTGAACCTGAACAGGAATGGAGTCCGTTTTGTTCTTATGCCGGTGTGGATGTACCTGTACCAGTATCAGGGGAAAACATGGCGGTTTCATGTAAACGGTCAGACAGGAAAAGTGGTCGGGAAGACGCCGGTGTCCGGGAAAAAAGTGATTTTGTACGGTCTGACGGCAATGGTTTCCGTCAGTGCGTTTTTTTATCTGATAGGTGGGATTCTGGGGATGCTGTAAACGGAGAAATTTAAACGCCTGCCGAAAGCAGACAGATGGCTGCAGACTTGCAGGCTAAGAGAAAGGCATAGTTATAAATATGAGAGAATATTTCAGATATTTTAAATGGGTCTTTATTGTGCTTGCCGCGCTGACGGTGGTTCTTGGCATTGTGAAAGGCGTGCAGGGATTTGCGGCAATGACCGGAACGCATGAACGGACAAATACGGAGTGTGCGACTACGCAGCGCGTATTCGACAGTGCGGATGTACTGTCGGATAAAGAAGAAAAGAAACTGGAAGAGCTGATTGCCAGAAGAGAAAAGCAGACAGGATGCGATATCGTCCTTGTTACGCTGTGTGAGTCACTGGAGGAGTACGCAAGGGAGATTGAACCGGATGTGCCTTATAATCAGTTCGTCAGAATTTTTGCCGAAGAATATTATGAGGAAAATAATTTCGGGTACAATAAACCGAACGGAGACGGCGTTATACTGGTCGATAACTGGTTCCGGGAGGCTGACGGAAAGATACATACATGGTTTTGCACCACCGGCATTGTCAAAGATGCTTATTCGGATGCGGATATCGACCATATTCTGGATGAGGTGTATCGTTATGTGGAAAATAATCCATATCGCGCATATAAAACTTATGTAAACGAGTTTTACCGCCATATGACGGGAAAACGGGTTTTAAATGTGAATATGCCGGGATGGTTTCCGATACTGGCCGGAATCATAGCACTTGTTATTTTTGTTCCGGCAAACTGGAAGGCGGGAAGCGGAAAAAAAACGACGAATGCGTCCACCTATCTGGAAGGGGGCGTGGAGCATTTTACAAATAAACAGGATATCTTTCTGCGGAAGTCCGTCACCAAACGCCATATCGAATCGAGCAGCGGAGGAGGAGGCGGCAGCAGAGGAAGCGGCGGAGGCGGTGGCGGAGGAGGAAGCCACGGAGGAGGCGGCCACAGCCGATAACCCCTGCGGTATTCGCCAAATGCTCCTGCAGACACGGCGTTTGGCGAAATTATCCACAGCAATAAAAAACAACCCACATGACGGTATGGGTTGTTTTTTATATTGGAATGTTTATATTCTTCAATCAATCGTTATGAAGACAGCCCTTAAGCCATCTTATTAACTGTCTGTGCTAAACGGGATACTTTTCTGGCAGCAGTATTCTTGTGGAATACGCCCTTCGAAGTGGCCTTATCAATTGTAGACGTAGCAGCCAGTAATGCAGACTTTGCAGCTTCCTTGTCGTTCGCGGCAACAGCAGCAGTTACTTTCTTCACAGCAGTCTTAACGCCGGATTTAATAGCTTTATTCTTATCCGCCTTTGTTCTGTTTACTAAAATTCTTTTCTTTGCTGATTTGATATTAGCCAAGATGCACACCTCCTATTACAATCAGATTTTTAAGGAAAGTGTCTCATTAATCCGGACACGGACGTTTTAATGGAAACACACAGCTATTATTGTAGAATAAACACTAAATTCTGTCAATACATAATTTGGACATTTTTGCGAAAACTAAAGCCATGCACTTTACCACAAAAACAGACAGATTGTGCTTGCACAAATCTGACTGCTTTTGGGGTAAAGTATAGGGCGCAGCCCGAACCGAGATGAAGCGGAGCGGAATCGAGGTTGCATGGCTTTAGTTTCCCAGTAAGCCAGGATAAGCGAGACGAGCAAAGCGCAGTCTCGCTCCTCTCCGGCAAGCCAAAGCCAGTCAGGCCTGCCAAAGCGAGACGAGCAAAGCAAAGTCTCGCCCCCCTTCGCGCTCTCCCGCTCCCATGCACCGCCCCCCTCCGCCCGCATATAATAAACTAAGGAACAGTAAATAAATCATCCGCTCCCCGGACATACCTGTTTATTTACCCTTCCTGAGAAAAAGGAAAGAAGAAACGAGGACATGAGATATGAGTTGGTTTCAGGTCAGAACAGACTTGGCATTGGAAGCCAGAGAAAGTATTGACGGGAAAGAAAACGAAATTCATGGTGTAAAAGTAGAAGAGAATTATGACAAAGACAGTGATGTGCACATTACGACGGTCATCATCGAAACGAAGAACGGCTCCCGCGCCATGGGCAAGCCGATGGGAACTTATGTGACGCTGGAAGCACCTGCGATGATAGAGCCGGAAGAGGATTACCATCAGGAAATTTCGGACATTCTTGCCGGAGAAATCAGAAAGCTCCTGAAAGAACCGGAAGAAGAACAGTCGATTCTGGTTGTCGGTCTTGGAAACCGTGACGTAACCGCGGATTCTCTTGGTCCGAATGTAGTCGATAATCTTTTTATCAACCGGCATATCGTTTTGGAATACGGAAAAGTGGCTTATAACTGCTCGAGAATGAATATGGTCAGCAGTCTGATTCCGGGGGTCATGGCCAAGACCGGTATGGAATCGGCGGAAATTATCAAAGGCGTTATTGAGCAGACTTCTCCCGACCAGGTGATTGTTATCGACGCGCTGGCCGCACGCTCTACCAAACGGCTGAACCGCACGATTCAGATTACCAATACGGGAATTCATCCCGGTTCGGGCGTCGGAAATCACAGAAATGCCCTGACGGAGGAAAGTCTTCGGGTTCCGGTGCTGGCAATCGGCGTGCCGACGGTCGTGGATGCGGCAACTATCGTTGGAGATGCCATCGGGGAATATCCGAGCGCGCTTTCCGAACTAAATAATATGTATGTTACGAGTAAGGATGTGGACTTTCAGATTCAACAGATTAGCCATATTTTATGTGATGCGCTGAACAAAGCGCTGGATATCTCCTTATCATGAGAACCCCCATTGCCTGCATATAATGAACAATGGGGCAGGCTGGAAAGCGCTGATGGCCCGGATGGGATGAAAAATACATGAAAAAAGGGCGGCTATTTGGGAAATGGAACGATGAAGTTCATATCGGACGTGGAATTTTGCGGATTCTGCTCCTTGTTCTGTGCATAATGGCAGGCATTGCCTTTTTGCAGGAACTTTACCGGAGCGCCAAAACGCAGGAAGAGGAGGGAGAAGGCAGACTGCAGACATGGCTGGAACAGTCCGTCCAGAATGTCTGGCTGCCGGGCCTCACCGTTTTGCATCCGGAGCAGCGCAATGCCGATTATGACCTGCTTGACAGACTCGTTCTGGAAAATGTGCCGGTCTTTCTTTATAGCATGGAACAACCGGAAGAATACGACAAAGATGCCATGAAAGAAAGCGATTATGCACAGTTGCTTTTGCTGGAAGGAACTGACGAGAACCGTAAAGATATCTCGGAAGGCTCTCTGGAGTACGGTGAGGATGCAATACATCTGGATAAGAGTCTGGAGGAAGCTTTTCTGGAAGAAAATGGACTTGCCGGGGAGAACCGGGCGGCGTCCGAAGAAGGCGAAGAGATGCAGGAAGAGATTAACCCGACGAGTCAGCAGATGGAATCGGTTTTTCATGAGGTAGAAGAACCGGTATACCGTTATCAGTGGCAGAATTTACAGGATTATACGGAACTGGTCAAGGCTTTTTATGCGATTGACTCCACGACGGCCGCGGGTACGGAATTGTTGAACACGGAAGACCTGCTTTCCAAAGATATGAGAATGAAAGGCAGCAATGATGAACCGCAGATTTTGATATATCATACGCATTCGCAGGAAGCCTTCAAGGATTCCATACCCGGGGACGAATCAACGACAATTGTAGGAGCCGGAGAAAAGCTGGCGCAGCTTTTACGCGAAAAGTACGGCTATAATGTAATACATAATACGCAGCATTTTGACGAAGAATCAAGAGATTACGCATATAGCAATTCACTTCCGGTGCTGGAGCAGATTCTTGCGGAAAATCCGTCTATTGAAGTCGTAATCGACCTACATCGGGACGCGATGCCGGAGGACAGACGACTCGTGGTTGATTTTCAGGGCAGGCCGACGGCACAGTTTATGTTTTTCAACGGTCTCAGCCGGACAGCGAGAAGCGGGGAGATAGAATCACTGGAAAACCCTTATCTTGAAGATAATCTGGCTTTTTCCTTTCAGATGCAGACTGCAAGCAACGAATATTATCCGGGTATTGCGAGACGAATTTATCTGAAAGCCTATCGTTATAATCTCCATTTACGGCCAAAATCGCTGTTGATAGAGTTGGGCGCGCAGAATAATACCGTAGAAGAGATTATGAATGCCATCGACCCGCTTGCCCATATCATTCATCTTGTGCTTGTGGGGGAAGAACCGAATGTGGATTGACCGTAAGTAAATTGATATAGAAAAAAACAATGGACACAACCCGCCATCTCCTATAAAATAGAACTAATTGAAATATGATATACGAATGAGGGTGAGAAAAGGTTGAAAGAATTGCATTCTTTCAACCGCAAGTTTGCGCGACGCTGATAGCGTCTTGGCTCTAAACTTGCAGGCTAAGAGAAAGGCAGGGTTATAAAAATGGAAGAATTGTTAAAAGAGATGAAAAAAAGGTCGGTCGGAAACGTATGGTGGCTGACAGCTGTTCTGGCAGCTTTCGCAATAGGCTTGCTGGTTATCAATGGTCCGGCGGTTCCGCAGATTTTTTCATTCCTGACGGGTGGAAAAAATCTGCAGCATCTTTCGGGAACGGAGTTGTATAATCAGGTTGCCAGCAGCGAAATCAACATGGTTTACGATTGCTTTGCGGAATATGAATCGAGCAGCGGCGCAGTTTCCGTGTATTATGTGATTCCTTACGGGGAAACGGGATTTATCGGCGTATGCGTGGAGGAAGAAAAGGCGGACCGGATGGACGGCATCTGTGAAGCGACATGGGAGTATCTGCTTGGAAATGCAAAGCTTCCGAAAGAAACCGTTTCCGTAAAGGGAAATATCCGGCCGATGGATGGTGATGAATTATATTATTATAAAGAATGGTTCCGGGCAATGGATTACAGCGATGAGGAGATGAAGGAAGTTGCTGTCAATTATGTGCTGGAAGATGGTAAGTTTGCCAATGGAATCGGCCCCGTCAGAGTGTATCTGATGACGGCTGGCAGCCTGATACTGCTTATTTGGGGCGCTGCGCTTTTGTTAAAAGCCTTTTCCGGAAAATATCTGAAAGATATTAAGAAGGATTTTGAGCAGTCCGGTATTTCGGAAAGTCAGATTGTTTCGGATTATCAGAGCGCCTGTGTAATCAATAAAGACATTCGTATCGGCCGTCTTTTTACTTATAATGCCGTACCGACTTCACCGCGTGCGTATCTGAACAGAAACATGGCATGGATATATATGTATCGTACAAAGCATTATACGAACGGTCTTTATACCGGAAGCAGTTACAATGTAATGATTTTTGCGGCGGACGGGACGAATCAGATAGGAGACATCGCGGTGAAAAAGAAGTACAGCGAACAGATACTGGAGTATTACGCGAACAATTTCCCGCACATGGTAGTGGGTTATTCGGACGATTTGAAGAGATTATATCATAACGACCATAACGCTTTCCTTGCGCTGCGTTATCTGCCGGCACAGGGAACGATGAATTACTAGGAGAAAGGCACGGAAAAATATGACAACAGTAGAGCAGAGCAGAATCCGAAATTTCTGTATTGTGGCGCATATTGACCACGGAAAATCAACGCTGGCGGACAGAATCATCGAGAAAACGGGACTTTTGACAAGCCGGGAGATGCAGGCGCAGGTATTGGACAATATGGAATTGGAGCGGGAGCGGGGCATTACCATCAAGGCGCAGACGGTTCGCATTATCTATCAGGCAAAAGACGGACAGGAATATATTTTAAACCTGATAGATACCCCGGGCCATGTGGACTTTAACTATGAAGTCAGCAGGAGCCTTGCAGCCTGTGACGGGGCGATTCTTGTCGTGGATGCGGCGCAGGGGATAGAGGCGCAGACACTGGCGAATGTGTATCTGGCTCTGGACCATGACCTGGATGTTTTTCCGGTCATCAATAAAATTGATTTACCGAGTGCGGACCCGGAGCGTGTCAAAAATGAAATCGAAGATGTTATCGGGATAGAGGCGCAGGATGCGCCTCTCATCTCTGCCAAGAACGGAATCGGCATCGAAGATGTGCTGGAATCTGTTGTTGCCAAAATCCCGGCTCCGAAAGGGCGTGCGGACAACCCTTTACAGGCGCTTATTTTTGATTCCGTCTATGATTCTTATAAAGGAGTCATCGTATTCTGCCGTATCGTGGAAGGCAGCGTCTGCAAGGGCATGAATATCAAAATGATGGCGACGGGAGCGACGGCCGAGGTTGTGGAAGTCGGTTATTTCGGCCCGGGGCAGTTCATTCCCTGTGAAGAATTATCCGCCGGCATGGTAGGCTATCTGACCGCATCGATTAAAAACGTAAAAGACACGGCGGTGGGAGATACAATAACAGATGTTAGCAATCCCTGTGCGGAGCCGCTGCCCGGTTATAAAAAAGTAAATTCCATGGTTTACTGCGGTATGTATCCGGCGGACGGAGCCAAATATCCTGACCTGCGGGATGCGTTGGAAAAACTGAAATTGAACGATGCTTCTTTAAATTATGAGCCGGAGACATCTATCGCGCTTGGATTTGGTTTCCGTTGCGGTTTTCTTGGCCTGCTGCATCTGGAAATCATACAGGAGCGGCTGGAGCGGGAATATAATCTGGATTTAGTCACAACCGCACCGGGTGTTATTTATCGTGTGCACAAAACAAACGGCGATATGATTGAACTGACCAATCCTTCCAATCTGCCGGACCCTTCGGAAATCGATTATATGGAAGAGCCGGTCGTTGCCGCGGAAATCATGGTGACATCGGAATTTATCGGTCCCATTATGCAGCTTTGCCAGGAAAGAAGAGGCCGTTATGTCAGCACGGAATACATCGAGGCATCCCGGGCATTGTTAAAATACGATTTACCATTAAATGAGATTATTTATGACTTTTTTGATGCGCTCAAATCCCGTTCCAGGGGCTATGCTTCTTTCGATTATGAAATGAAGGGCTATGAAGCCTCCAAACTGGTGAAACTGGATATCCTCATCAACCGGGAAGAAGTGGATGCGCTTTCGTTTATTGTCCATGCGGACAGTGCATATGAAAGAGGACGGAGAATGTGCGAGAAACTGAAAGATGAAATTCCGAGACATCTTTTTGAAATTCCGATTCAGGCTGCCGTCGGCGGTAAAATCATCGCGCGGGAGACCGTCAAGGCTATGCGGAAGGACGTTCTTGCCAAATGTTACGGCGGCGATATTACCCGGAAGAAGAAGCTGTTGGAAAAACAGAAAGAAGGTAAGAAACGGATGCGTCAGGTCGGAAATGTAGAGATTCCGCAGAGCGCCTTCATGAGTGTTTTGAAGCTGGACGAGAATTAGAACTTTGGGAACATTGGCGTTGTAAAGGATATTCGTATGCGTGAACTGAGCCTGTATCTTCATATTCCTTTCTGTGCCCGTAAATGCCGTTACTGTGATTTTTTGTCCTGGCCGGCGGCGGAACGGGAACAGCGGGAATACCTGGAACTGCTTTTATTGGAAATAGAGAAACAGTCGTTTTTTTATAAAGACTATGATGTGGCGTCTGTTTTTGTCGGCGGCGGAACCCCTTCGCTGCTGGCGGCAGACGCCATTAACATATTGTTTGAAAAATTAAATCATGATTTTGCAATCAAAAAAGACTGTGAAATAACGGTGGAAGCGAATCCGGACAGTCTGACAACGGAGAAGCTTACGGCTTTTTCACGGGCGGGTGTCAATCGGCTGAGCATCGGTCTGCAGAGCACGGATGATGAAGAATTGCGGCGGATTGGAAGACTGCACGATTATCAGACATTCTGCAGAGCTTATGAGAACGCGCGGCAGACAGGATTTCAGAATATCAACATTGATTTGATGGCATCGCTTCCCGGGCAGACTTTTGATTCATACAGGAAGACATTGGAACGGGTGCTTCAGTTAAGGCCGGAGCATATTTCCGCGTATAGTCTGATGCTGGAAGAGGGTACATGGCTTTACGAGCACAGAAAAGAACTGCTTTTTCCGACGGAGGAGGAAGACAGAGCGTTTTATGAGCTGACGGGAAAAATGCTCGCAGAATATAATTACAAACGTTATGAAATATCGAATTATGCGTTAGACGGTTATGCGTGCAGGCATAATCAGGTTTACTGGACAAGGGGCGACTATGCAGGCTTTGGACTGGGAGCAGCTTCGATGGTGGACAATGTGCGATGGAGTAATCCGCGTTCGATACCGGAATATCGGGATGCGCTGCTGCGGCCATATTCGGCATCCACGGATTTTGAACCGGCAGAAAGGACGGGCGCAGGACTGGCAGCTGCAAAGACGGATTTGACCGCGGCCCGCGCCCGGCTGAGCGGTAATGTGCAGTATCTGAGCGTTCAGGAACAGATGGAGGAATTTATGTTTCTCGGACTGCGTCTTACGAAAGGCGTCAGTAAACAGGATTTCCGGGAGATTTTCGGACTTCCGATAGAGGAGGTGTACGGCAAGGCGATTGAAGCGCTGAGGCGCGACGGATTACTCCTTGCGGATGATTTTGTCCGTCTGACTCCTTTCGGAACGGATATCAGTAATTATGTTATGGAGAAGTTCCTTTTTGGATAATGGATATTGAACTTTGTACGATAAATTTGTATAATATATCTAACAGAATATGAAAATAGGACACTTTTATTTGGTGGAAAGGCACTCGAACTGTCCCGAAGTCATAGAATAGAATAAATGAACTTTGGGGGCTTCTTTTGAAAACATTTAAGCAACCGCTGACGGCGAAAGAAGAAGCCGCATATCTGCGCCAGCTGAAGGAAGGAAACAGCCGGCAGAGGCAGACCGCCAAAGAAATACTGGTTGAACGGAACCTTCGTCTGGTGGCGCATATCGCCAAAAAATATCAGAATGTCGATGAAGATATGGAAGACTTGATTTCAACGGGGACAATCGGACTGATTAAGGCGATAGATTCTTTTGATGCGGGAAAAGGAAAGCTCAGCACATATGCGTCGAGATGTATTGACAATGAACTGCTGATGCTGCTGCGGGCAAAAAAGAAAACTTCCAGAGAAGTGTCGCTTTATGAGCCAATCGGAACGGACAGAGAGGGGAATGAAATCAGCCTGCTCGATATTATTGAACAGGAACAGTCCGATGTGATAGAGCAGATGGAAGTAAAAGAACATTTGAAACGCCTGTCCGGACTTCTGGAGGAAAAACTGGATGAGCGCGAGAAAGAAATACTGACGCTACGGTACGGCCTTGCGGATGATGAGGAAGTGACACAGCGGGAGATTGGGAGAAACCTGGGGATTTCCAGAAGCTATGTTTCCAGAATTGAGAAGAAAGCATTGGAAAAGCTGAGGGAGGGTTTTGGATAGCCACAGGACAGGGGGATAAAGTCATATGATTTTTGTAAAACGGGATGATTTAAAGACAGGGATGCGGCTTGCACGCCCCATATATAATAAAAATGGCGTTTTGCTTTATGAGAGAAATTCAAGACTGACGGCGCAGGGCCTGAACAGTATTAAAAATTTCGGTCTGCTCGGTGTTTTCGTGCTGGAACCGGCGGAGCCGGTTCCGCCAATGACCAAAGATGATATCGAATTTGAACGCTTCCAGACGATTTGCGTTTTTTCCATACAGGAAGAGCTGGAGCGCATCATACAAACCTCGCGGTACTCCAAGATACAGACGATTACTGCCAACATTATTAAGAGTTACGGTCATTTGGACCGGAAAATTAATTTTATGCAGAATCTGCGGAGCAAAGAAGACTATTTTTATAAACATTCTTTGAACGTTGCAATTCTCTGCGCCATGATAGCGCATACGATGAAGGCTTCCGTGTCGGAGCAGCTGGATGCGGTGACCGCCGCAATCGTTCACGACATCGGAAAGCTTTCGGCGCCCAGGAATCTGATGCTGCTGGATACTTGGACGGAAGCGGAACGGGACCAGATGCGGAATGCGGAGGTTGCGGGTTTTTCCAAGATTGAACATGTATTTTCCTCCAATCCCAATATCAAGCGTATTTGTATGCAGGCACAGAGTAACCTGGATAATCTGCAAAGAGGCAGAGTAACGGACATGAGCAAAATGGTGACGGGAGCGAAGATTCTTTCCGTGGCGGAAGCCTTTGACACGATAACGGCGGTACAGCTTGACAGAGAGCGGCAGTCTGAAATAGCGGCCTTTAAGCATTTTTTGCGTAATCCCCGGTACTTTGATGAAAAAGTAGTAAGTGCGTTAAGCAGTTCGATTAATCTTCTTGTGCCCGGCGTCAGCGTGGAGCTGAACACCGGCGCAAAGGGGCTTGTGCTTGTGGAAAACGAGAGAAATATTTTAAAACCGCTGGTTCTTACTTTTAACGATAATCGTATTATTGATTTGAATAATCGTATCTACGAAGGGCATATCGAAATCGTGGATATCATGAAAACGATGGACAACCGACATGTGATGAACAGGGAACTGTTAAAAAGAAATGGTATCGAAGTGGAGGAGCCGGAATATGTCGATGCCGGTGATGAAGAGGCGGAAAAATACATTCCGGGAATGATGTAATAAATACGGCAGGGAAGAAGGTTACAGCAAATGCCAACGATTGAAGAGATTATGAAGACGGCGAAGGAAGCAGGGGCATCGGATGTACATATCACCGTCGGAATACCGCCCAAAATGCGGGTAAATGGCAATCTTGTCACAATGAATTATGCCAAAATGATGCCGGCGGATACCCTGAGCGTTTTACTGGAGATTATGACGGAAACACAACGGGAAAGATTCGAAGAACGGGGCGAATACGATATGTCTTTCTCAATACCTGAGCTTGGACGATATCGTGTCAATGCCTATAAGCAGAGAGGCTCCGTCGCGCTGGCGCTCCGTCTTGTCGGAACAAAAGTTCCGTCACCGGAATCGCTCGGTGTGCCGGAATCGGTCGTTAATCTGTATGAGAGGAAAAGAGGGCTGATTCTCGTTACGGGACCTACCGGAAGCGGTAAATCGACGACACTCGCCGCCATTATTGATAAAATCAACAACAAGCGGGACGCCCATGTCATTACGCTGGAGGACCCAATCGAATATCTTCATCAGCATAAGATGGCGATGGTCAATCAACGGGAAATCGGTCTGGATTCCCAGAACTATGCCAATGCGCTGCGCGCCGCGCTGCGTGAAGACCCGGATGTTATTCTGGTCGGGGAGATGCGTGACTTTGAGACAATCAGCGTTGCCATTACAGCGGCGGAAACGGGACATCTTGTTCTGTCAACGCTGCATACGATTGGCGCAGCCAGTACGGTAGACCGTGTTATCGACGTATTCCCGCCTCACCAGCAGCAGCAGATTCGCGTACAGTTTGCAAATGTTCTGGAAGCGGTTGTTTCTCAGCAGTTGATTCCCACGATGGACGCAAGAGGCCGTGTGGCGGCCTTTGAAGTCATGCACGCGAACCATGCGGTCCGTAACCTGATTCGGGAAGGAAAATCCCATCAGCTTGTATCTGTCATGCAGACCAATCGAAAGATGGGCATGATAACGATGGATGAAAGCATTACACAGCTTTTCTATGAAGGAAAGATTGACAGGGAAATGGCGATTCAGTTCGCACAGGACCCGGATGGAATGCAGAATAAGATTATATAAAGATATGAGATATCAAGCCGCTGCCGCCATCTGCGCGAAGCATTGTTCTCTTTGGAGGCACACTTTCGTTCCGTGAGAATTCGCAGCAGCCGCTAGACTCGGAAAGACCTCGTCAAGCGCTGGCGATTCTCAAGGGCCTCCGCCAGAGAACAATGCTTCGCGCAGATGGCGGCAGCGGCTTGATAAATTAGGATAATAGTTGTCAGGAAATATATCTTGACAGCTATTTCTTTTTTCATTATGATAATAATATCCTTACAGGGCGCTGCGGCTGTTCATGGCGCGCTCAGAGGCCCTGTTCTAATTATATGGCTGAAATAGTATCAGCATGTTAATTCCGGCATATCGCCGCAGCATTCAAGATGATTTGTAACACGATACAGAACAATTTAATAACAAGTGTGATTGAAAAATGGAGACAGGAAGGAACTGTCGGATTTTTGAGGAAAAGGAGGAAAAATTATTGTTTGCTTCAATTACATCGGGCACGATTCACGGCATCAGAAGCCAGTTGATTCATGTGGAAGTGGACGTGTCCAAAGGGCTGCCCTGTTTTCAGATGGTGGGACTGCCGAACTCGGAGGTGAAGGAAGCGAGAGAGCGGGTAAAAGTTGCGCTGAAAAATGCCGGGATTCCATTGCCGTCGATGTGTATCAATGTCAATCTTTCACCCGCGGATTTGCGGAAGGAAGGTTCGCTGCTCGACCTGCCGGTCGCTGTGGGGATTTTGACGGCGCTGCGGCATCTGCCGCCCGAAAATGCTGCGAATACGCTGATTATCGGAGAACTCGGGCTGAATGGGGAAGTAAAGCCGGTAAAAGGAGCGCTTCCGATTGTCAGAGAAGCTAAGAAGCAGGGAATTTCCTGCTGCATACTGCCGAAGGAAAATGCTGCGGAAGGAGCCGCGGTTCAGAATATTGACGTTATCGGCGTTTCCAATATCAGCGATACGCTCGCCTTTTTACAGGAGGACAAAGAGAACAGAAGGAAATTGATTGCACCGACCCAAATCGACATCCATACCCTTTTTGCAAGAAAGACAAATGATATTTTGCTGGACTTTGCGGACGTGAACGGCCAGCAGACGGTGAAAAGGGCGGCGGAAATAGCGGCCGCGGGGTTTCACCATTTACTGATTGTCGGCCCGCCGGGGTCCGGTAAGACCATGATAGCACGGCGTCTTCCCACAATTTTGCCGCCCCTTTCTCTGGAAGAAAGCATGGAAGTTTCCGAGATTTACAGCATAGCCGGAATGCTTTCGCCGGAAGATGTGCTGATGACGGGGCGTCCCTTTCTGGCGCCGCATCATACGATAACGAGGCAGGCCCTCGCAGGAGGCGGCAGAATACCGGTTCCCGGGATTGTTACGCTTGCCCATCGCGGCATTTTATTTCTGGATGAGATGCCGGAATTTAAACGTGAGACATTGGATATTTTGCGGCAGCCTCTGGAGGACAGGCAGATACAGCTTGCGCGAAGCGCCGGGAATTATATTTATCCCGCTGATTTTATGTTGGTGGGAGCCATGAACATCGCAACAACGAAATTGATACAATGGGAAACCGCAGAAAAGCCTGAAAATAAGGCATTTCGCGGGTTCTGCGGTTTTATTTTTTCGCTTTTTGAGCCTTTTTTCTGTTGAGTGAGCAGCTCCGTTTTCTGATTTTGCACCACTTTTTAACGATAGCAGGAATCGTTAAAAGGTTTGAATGGGGCGGGGCAGAGCCTTGTACTGGGAGCGATAAAAAATATTTAACAGCGGCACAGGCGGCTATTCAAAAATAATGCCATAGGAATTTAGGTACTAA
>ERZ777305.474-NODE-474-length-65827-cov-88.905978_pt1 | contig 65827 bp, 54 predicted proteins | sample MGYA00374965_ERZ777305 | MGnify/ENA primary metagenome ERZ777305 (study PRJEB29328, sample SAMD00013331) | mouse gut metagenome | study: EMG produced TPA metagenomics assembly of the Metagenome analysis of fecal microbiota from mouse which was promoted...
GACTGAAAATTAAGTGTTTAACAGCATAAATTTAATTTTTGTCATCTACTAAAGACAAATGTACTAAAATTTTTGAAATACTGTGAGAATAGGAGATGTGAAACATGGCGAGTAAAAATTTAAGGGTTGTATCTTTTTTTGAGCAAAGATACAACCCTTTTTAGGGGAAAGAGTGCGAAAATGTCAATTTATTTAATCGACTCGAAATTTTTATTTCGTGGTTGTGATGGTGAGGGTGGCGGGTTTGACACCTTTGGCGGTGGCTTTGAAGGTCATTGCGCCCGGTTTGGTCGAGGTTCTGAGGATTGCTGTTGCAGCTCCTGAGAATAGTTTCATTTTAGGATCTTGGAAGCTGAGAAGCGATGTGGCGTCGCCATTTGCTCCTGCTTCGTATGTTCCCTCGCCGGTGACTGTGAAGTTGACCATATTGTCGGCTGTCGGCACGATGTTACCATCCTTGTCAGCAACCTGCACGGTGACATACACAAGTTCTTCACCATCTGCTATGGCTGTAGTGCGATTGGGGGTGAGCACCAAATGATGAGGCTTACCGGTGGTGCGGATGCTCTTTTCAGCAGCTACATTGCCCAATGAATCGTAAGCCACAACCTTTACCTCGCCCGGTTCGTAAACAGTCTCGTTCCACATCAGACGGTAACGGTTCATGTCGGTAGAATCGTTCTTTTCACGCATACCCTGAGACTTGCCGTTGATGAAGAGTTCGGCTTTCGGGAAATTAGAGTAAACAAACACAGGTGTTATTTCACCTTCACGACCTTGCCAGTTCCAGTGGGGGAGGATATGGAGTGTGGTGTCCTCCTTGTTCCATTTTGAGCGATAGAGGTAGTAACGATCCTTGGGGAGAGAAGCGAGGTCAATGATGCCGAAATAGCTTGAGTGGCTGGGCCATGCGTCGGTGTCGTAAGGTGTCGGTTCGCCAAGATAGTCGAAACCAGTCCAAACAAACTGACCTATAACGTATGGCAGATCATCGTCGGCAGCGAAATCTATGTCAGGGATATTTGACCATGAGCAAGCTTCAACATCGTAGGATGATGACTGGTTGTCGTCGTGCATAGCCATTTTTGTTACTTTCACGGGGAATTTATAGACACCGCGTGACGACACAGTAGAAGCGGTTTCAGAACCGAGAATTAGTTTCTGACCGAGTTTGTCGTATGCCTCCTTATAATATTGGGGCTTGTAGTTAAAGCCGGGGATATCGAGGGCTGCGGCAAAACCGTTGTTAAGCACGGCTCTGATCTGGTCCATACCGTTGGTTACGGGGCGGGTAGGGTCGAGTTCATGCATGAGGTTCTGTAGTTCCAACATGGTTGCAATACCGTTGTTTTCATCCCACTGTGAGGGCACTTCATTGCCATGGCTCCACATGACTACCGAAGGATTGTTGCGGTAGTGCTTCACCATATTTGTGATATCTTTCTTCCACCATTCATCGAATATAGAACCGTAACCGTTGGGGCTTTTTGGATGGAAGCTCCAGTCGTCAAACGCTTCAACCATAAGCATGATACCCATCTCGTCACAAAGCTCGACGAGTTCGGGAGCAGGCATGTTGTGGGAAGTGCGCACAGCGTTCACGCCCATATCCTGAAGCATTTCTAACTGATGACGGATGGCTGACCTGTTGACAGCGGCGCCGAGAGGTCCGAGGTCGTGATGCAGACACACGCCTTGGAATTTGATGAGAGAATCGTTAAGGAAGAAGCCCTTGTCAGGGATATATTCGATGTTGCGAATGCCAAAACGGGTATCGTAGCTGTCAAGCTCCTTGTCATCGCTGTAGATGCGTGTGGTGGCGGTGTAAAGAGCCGGATTTTTTACCGACCACAAATCAGGATGCTCGACGAGGAAGTTTTGATTCACTTCCTGACCGTGGGCATAGTAAATGGTTGACTCTTTAGCCACCTCCTTGCCTTGCGGATCGATAATAGTGGTGACGATATTCAGCTTTTGACCTTTAGCGGCACCTTCGATTTCTGATTTAAGATTTACCGAGGCGTACTCTTTAGTCACTTTCGGGGTTGTGACATACGTACCCCAGACAGGTATATGTATTTTGCCGGTTTCAACAATATGAACGTTGCGGTAGAGACCTGCGCCGGGATACCAGCGTGAGGCTCTTTCTTTGTTCTCGAGTTTCACTTCGAGAGTGTTGTCGCCGGGGACGATGGCATCGTCAAGGTTAAGATAGAAAGTGTTGTATCCGAAGCCCCAGTTACCGACAGGCTTTCCGTTGAGAAATACCTCCGGATTGCTCATCGCACCGTCAAAAATTACGGTGAAAGAACGTCCTGCGGTGTCAGGCACATTAAATGTAGTGCGGTATTCACCTTTGCCTATGAAAGGTAGACCTCCGGTACGTCCGGTTTTCCATGTCTTTTCAGTTTCGCCGTTCTGTTTCACGGCTACCTCCTGAAGATCGTTGGCTCGGTCAAATGGACCATAGATAGCCCAGTCATGAGGCACTTTCACATTCTGCCATTTGGTAGAGGTGGTGGCTTCACCTTTGGTGAATTGCCAACCATCTTTCAAAGTGGTGACTCTTCTGTCTGACGCTTGCGCACCTAATGCGAGAAGCAAGGAGAGTGTAAGAATTGATGACGTTTTTTTCATGTAATATATAAGTATATGAGTTTTTTAAGTAGAAGTGGAAAAATATTAGATTAATGCTTGAATGCGTCAAGAGCTTCGGTGGGCGCCCCGTTGATGAAGCAGCCTTTGAAATAGCCGTTGTTATAGCCGGCAGGAGCCTGAGGTTCCCAATAAAATATACCGTCAACATATCCGAGCTTTTCAGATTCGTTGCGCAGGTAAGTAAGCCATTCCTTAGCCATCGCTCCTTGAGAATAATGCATACCGACTTCACATATCATAATCGGTTTGCCGTAGGTCTTGTGGAGAGTTTTGATGTTTGTAAGACATTGGTCGGTCATGCTCTTCCAGTTTGACGGATTTTCGCTCGACGGGTTTTCGGGATAGAGCGACATACCGATTATGTCGTATTTCGCGCCATAGTTCTTGATTTTTCCGAAAACGTTGTTGTAACGCCATGCGTCCTCGCCACGGTCAAGATGAACTATCACTTTTATGTTCGGGTTGACAGCTTTCACTGCATCATATCCGGCATTTATGAGCTTGGCAAGGTTTTCAGGTTTATCGATATTTCCGAGCGGGTGAAGCATACCCGGAGTGATTTCATTACCTATCTGCACCCATTCGGGAGTGATACCTTCGTTTTTAAGTTTGGTCAGCATGTCGGTCACATGATCAGCCACTGCAGTCTGTAATCCGGCGAGGTCGAGATTCTTCCATGCGGCAGGTGTCTCCTGATGTCCCGGGTCAGCCCATGTGTCAGAGAAGTGGAAATCTATCATAAGCTTTAATCCGAGAGCATGAGCGCGGCGCGCCTTCACCATGACATCTTCGATGTTGTCCCATTTGTCAGCCGGGTTTACCCAGACACGCAGGCGCATAGAGTTGACACCTTTGCTGTCACGCAATATCTGCATGGCGTCTCCGGCAGTTGATGAACCCGGAGCGTAGAATTTCAGCCCTTCGCTTTCCATTTTGGTGAGCCAGCTCATGTCCACACCTTTGGCAAATTCGGTCACGATGGGATCGGGATCCACAGGCTTATTGCCCGGTTCGTTTTCATCATTTCCGCAGGCGCTTAGAGGGAGTATGGTAAGTATTGATATTCCTAAAGTCTGTAAAAATTTTGTGATTTTCATGATAAGTTGTCGTCGTGTTCTTAAACAGTTGGTTTTAATGATTATAATTTTATACAAATGTACGAAAAATAAGCTGAATATGACGTTAAAATAACACAAAATCGGAATATCAGTACTTAAAAAAGTATATACTGATATTCCGATGATTATATTAAACTGATTTATCTCTTAAAACATTAACATGATGCCGGTGGAAATAGATTTGAAATCAAGTCCGGTGGAAGTGCGCAGAACCTCCATAGGAGCATAACGCACGTATAGTCCCAATGATTGATATCTTACCATACCCAACACATCGACTGTGACAGGTTTTTGATGTATTTTGTGTGTCTTTATAGAGTAATCGTGAGAGCCGATGGTGTATTGAGTCTTGATGCTACCGCTGGTGTTGAAGTTAAGCACAGGTCCTACCTCCAATCCGAAGTTGCGTCTGTGGCCGAAAGAAAATCCGTAAAGCACTGGTATCTGCAGACTGAATGTTTTGATGCGTGAACGGTGTTTTGTCATGTTTTCTTCGTAAGGCATCAATGAGATTTTGCCATCGTCATCCTTATGGAAATAGCGATCACCCTTAGTGACATAGTTACGCCAGTCGATACCAAGACCTGTTGTAAGCGCATGTGGTCCATGGCTCATTTTCACACCGAGTATTATAGCCCATGTCAGTTCATTGCTTTTCCACATTGATACATCCATCGAGGGCTTGCTGTCAAGTGGCGATACCCATCCGAAACCTAAACCACCACTCACCAGTTCCCATTTTGTCTTTCCGGTGTGTTTGATGGTGATACCGAAATCGCTGCTTTTCGCACCGAGGAAAGTTTTCACATATCTGTTGTCCGGGTCAGGAATATTATATGTATAGGCTATGTCATCGTTTCTGTCGGAAGTGAATTTGACGATAAGCTTTTTAGTGTCAGATTCGGCTATGAGCAGATTTGTGATGTCGCTGTAATGTGCGCGGCTCTGTTCGTCAATTCTTATGCGGGTAGATGTGCCTGTCTCGTAGAAGAAATTGTCACCCGAACCTCCGATATTAGTTACTGTTATGGAGGTGTTTGAGCGGTTGGCGTTGATATTGATCGCACTTGCGTTGGGGGTATATAGAAGTGTGTCCATCTTCTGTGTCAGGGTGTCGGCTGCGGAAGCCGCAAGTGATGAAATCAGACTGAGTGTGATGATGAGGTTGCGTGTCATGATGTTGATTCTCTTTTTGTTGAAACAATGAGTTGAATATACGGATTATTTTACATTTTTAGCCATTGACTGTATCAAGGAGTTGGCTTCGTTCTGGCTTATGGTCCCTTCAAGGTAGAGTACCATCATATTATTACCTTTCTGAGGAAGATTGTTGAGGTAATACAGGAACCTGTTGATTTTTTCGCCGTTTTCAGTCAATGGGCGAAGCATGAAGAAGGCGTAATGCAGCTTCCCTTCCTTGTAGCGGATGTTACGGCCTATTGACTTGGCTCCGTCGGCAAGAACAAGCGGCTCGATGATAAGCGCATACTTCACCGCCGGACCTTTGAACGTGGAAAACACGTTGAGGTCATGATGTCGCAGAAACTGATGGCTGCCGCTAATCATGGTCTCCGTGACTTTGGGGTCGCCTGCATACTTGCCGTTGAAAATCTGATTGATTTCCAGTCCGGTCTGAGCCGATGCCATCGCCGATACTGTCAGTAGTAGCATAAAAGCAATGATTGAACGTTTCATGATTATATTGATTTTATATTTCCAAAGGATTGGTGTTTGACTCATATTGATCCACCACGGGAGCTATGGATTCAAGCTCGTCGATTATCGACTGCTGCGCCCGGTCGGCTCCTTCATGGAATTCAGTGGTGTTCTGTGCCATGAGTGCAAGCACGATATCTTCGTCTGTGACCTTTTGACCGTTAACGTACGCCACACATGTGGAGGTGTCGGTGGTTGCCGGACGCAGGAACAGAACTCCGAGAGTTATTATCATAGCCACTGAGGCGGCGATGCTTAGACCCGGTATGATTTTTCGGATAATACTGCGCTTGTTGCCTCGGTGAACAGCATTGATCTGACGTATCCCCATGACGGCACGGGCTTCATCGATGGCTGGATGCCTAAACGGAGTCATGGCAATCTCCCTGCGCAGAGCTTTTTCCTGCTCGTCACTGAGCGTGCAATCGAAATATTGATCTATCATTTCGAGTAGCTGTTCAATGGTCATGTCAGTGTTGGTCATATTATTCAAATGCTTGTTGTTTACGGTAAATTTCTCTGATTGCTTTTCTCGCCCTGCTCAGTGTCACTCTCACATACTCCTGAGTCATGCCAAGATCCTCGGCTACTTTCTGATAGGGGAGCCCTTCGATGTCATGAAGCCTGAAGATATCATACTGATTCTTATTGAGAACCTTCTGGCTGAGCCTTATCACAGCTTTATAGGTCTCGTGGCGTTCAGACTCGTAATCCTCGCTGTCATCTATCTCGCTGTCTTCCGTGACTGAATCAATAGTCACGGCAGGGTGGGATTTAGTGCGCCTGAGTGAATCGATAGCTGAGTTTCTGACGGCAGTGTAGCTGAGCTTTATTGCTGAAACTTCGTCTTCGACCTCGCTGTGTTTGCTCCACAACCGGCAAAACGCGTCGTGAATCACATCGTCGGCATCGTCACTATTGCCTACGATTCCGGCTGCCACTCTGTGTAGCCTGTCACGGAAGCGGATGAATGTCGATGATAGTATAGTCTGTTTCACTGGGTCGGGAAATTCAATCGTTTACTTAGATAACGGAGCCAATGCCGAGTTGTAACAAAATTAGTAAAAAATTTTTCAAAAAAATTTAGGAGCCGAATGCCATCTTGTGGTTATTCGGCTCCTTGTCAGATGATTATGTGCGTATGTTAATGATTCAGGTCGTCATGCTTTTTCAGTAGTTCCAATGCCTGATCATAATCCTCTTTCCTTACCATCAGTCGCACTCCGCCTATCGCTGAGGGCATGGGGAGTACGCTCACAATGGTTTCGTTGTCGAGGATTGATGGTATGTCATTGTTCTCCAACATACCTTTCGCTATGTTGGCTTCAACGGGATTATTGAATTGGGCTACGCACACAAGTTCCATTATTGTTCTCCTGTTTAAGGTTGATGTTTACGTATTTCTGTTGACAGTTCTGCCACACCGGGGGTATATGACACGAATATCTCATCGCCCGGCTTCACAGAAGCGTCAATAATCAGCTCGGCGAGATTGTCCTCAAGATACTTCTGAATAGCTCGTTTAAGAGGACGTGCTCCGAATTGGGCGTCATATCCCTTCTCGGCGATGAAATTCTTTGCCTCCTCGGTGAGCGTAAGTGTGTATCCGAGTTCCTTAACACGCTTGTAGAAGCCGGCAAGCTCGATATCGATAATCTTGAAAATCGCTTCTTTTGACAGCTGGTCAAACATTATGATGTCATCGATACGGTTGAGGAATTCAGGAGAGAAGGCTTTATTTAGTGCCTTCTGCAATACACCATGGGTGTACTCCTTGTCGTATGCCGGTCGGGTGTTGAATCCGATGCCGCTGCCGAAGTCCTTGAGCTGGCGGCTGCCGATGTTCGATGTCATTATAATGATAGTGTTCTTGAAGTCAATTCTCCTGCCTAATGAATCGGTCAATCTGCCTTCGTCCATGACCTGTAGGAGGATGTTGAACACATCGGGATGTGCCTTTTCAATCTCATCGAGCAGAACGATGGAGTAGGGGTGGCGGCGCACTTTCTCCGTGAGCTGACCTCCCTCCTCGTAACCGACGTATCCCGGAGGCGCTCCGACAAGACGTGACACGGTGAATTTTTCCATGTATTCGCTCATGTCGATACGCACGAGGGTATCTGCCGAATCAAACATATATTCGGCGAGCTTTTTGGCAAGATGGGTTTTACCTACACCGGTCGGACCGAGGAACATGAATGTGCCTATCGGTTTGTTGGGGTCTTTCAGACCTATACGGTTGCGGTGTATGGCTTTCACTATCTTGTCTATGGCGTTGTCTTGCCCGATAATCTGACCTTTAAGCGCAGGAGCCATCTCTTTAAGACGTTTCCCTTCAGCCTGTGCTATTCGCTGAACCGGAACACCTGTCATCATAGCCACAACTTCTGCCACTTTCTCTTCATCGACTGTCTCACGCATGGAGTCAAGTTGCTTTTCCCAGTCGCTTTTGGCAGTTTCAAGTTTAGCCTTCAACTGCTGTTCTTTGTCACGGTAGGAGGCTGCTTTCTCGAAATTCTGCGACTGTGCCGCACGAAGTTTTTGTGCGGATGTAGCTTCAATCTCAGCTTCAAGATCCTCAATCTCCTTCGGAACGGTTATGTTGGTGACATGCACACGGCTGCCCGCTTCATCCATTGCGTCAATCGCCTTGTCGGGGAAATTGCGGTCGGATATATAACGCTCCGTGAGATTCACACATGCGTCAAGGGCTTCAGGAGTATAGGTTACATTGTGGTGCTCCTCGTATTTATCTTTGATATTGTCAAGGATGATACGTGTTTCCTCTGTAGTAGTGGGTTCCACCATCACCTTTTGGAAACGACGTTCCAATGCTCCGTCATTTTCGATATTTTTGCGATACTCGTCAAGGGTAGTGGCGCCGATACATTGTATTTCACCACGTGCGAGCGCCGGTTTGAGCAAGTTTGCAGCATCCATAGAACCGGCTGCGTTTCCTGCGCCTACGATTGTGTGAAGCTCGTCAATAAACAGGATTATGTTCTTGTTCTTGGCAAGTTCGTCAAGTATTGCTTTAATGCGTTCCTCGAACTGTCCTCTATACTTGGTGCCGGCGACAATCGATGCCATGTCAAGTGATATGACACGTTTGTCGAACAGTATTCGTGACACTTTACGCTGGACAATTCTCAGAGCCAAACCTTCTACGATAGCTGATTTACCTACACCCGGCTCTCCGATGAGCACCGGATTGTTCTTTTTACGGCGGCTGAGTATCTGTGCGAGACGTTCTATCTCCACTTCACGTCCTACCACGGGGTCAAGCCTGTCCTCCTCTGCGGCAAGTGTCATGTCATTGCCATATTTGTCAAGCATAGGAGTGTCATTGCCTCTGCGTTGTGCAGTGGTGTTTGCTTGCCGTTTTTTGTCGTTCTGCGACGAGCCGCCGGCTGGTTTGCCACCGGGCATTTCGTCGTCATCGTCATCATCTTCGGTAAATTCCGCACCCATGCGTGGAGCAGTGTTGCTGTTTGCAGCCATCAGGCGATAGAGTGATTCGTATGTCACACCGGCACGATGAAACGGCTCCATAAATTCTGAATTTTGAGCATCGGAATTATGGAAAATCGCTAACAGGAGGTGGGTTGAGTCCACGAGGTTGCTTTTCAGCATACGTGCCTCCAATACGCTCAGTTTGATAATTCTGCCTGTGAGATCGCTGATAGATACGTCGTTAAGGTTTACAGTACCGCTGTATTCGCTTTCGGTTGATGCGTTAAACAATGCTGTGTCAAGAGCCTCTCTAAGTTCGTATGCCGAAACACCTTTCGAGACCCTTTCTATAAGATGAGAAGGCTCGCCTTCTGTATTATTAAGCAATGACAATAGCAGATGTTCAGGCATGACATAACGATTGTTATGACGGGCTGCCTGCCTTGGGGTGTCATTGATAATTTCTTTAAAATTCTGTGAATAAACAGTGTCCATCAATTTGTACCTTTCTTTAAATGTGGTGAACAGATAATAAGCAAAAATTGTGCCAAACTTTGTCAATTTGTACTATTTTAATGTAATAACAAATAAAAAAACAATCTTGCTCTGCAAAGTTACAATTTTTGTAAAAAATTTCTTACCTTTGTGGGAAGTTTTCTATTAAAAGAATCTCTATCTACTCCTTAATTAAACAAGAAACAGAAAAAACATTAGATGTTCAGATATGATTGAACAAGATCGCATCATTAAGATTAACATCGAGAATGAGATGAAGAGTGCCTACATTGATTATTCAATGTCGGTAATTGTGTCGCGTGCGCTCCCTGATGTCCGTGACGGACTGAAGCCGGTGCACCGCCGCGTGCTGTTTGGCATGAACGAGATGGGAAACACATCAGACCATCCGCATAAAAAGTCTGCCAACTGTGTGGGCGAGGTAATGGGTAAGTATCATCCCCATGGCGACTCGTCAATTTATGGCACAGTAGTTCGTCTGGCACAGCCTTGGGCTATGCGTTACACATTGGTTGACGGTCATGGTAACTTCGGTTCTGTCGATGGCGACGGAGCGGCTGCAATGCGTTACACCGAGGTGCGTCTTCAGAGACTTGGTGAGGAAATGCTCGCCGACATTGAGTCGGACACTGTGGATTTCCAGCCTAACTACGATAACTCCCGTAAAGAGCCTGTGGTGCTTCCTACACGCTTCCCGAACCTGCTTGTAAACGGTGCTTCAGGTATTGCTGTAGGTATGGCTACCAATATGCCTACTCATAATCTCACTGAATCTATAAATGCATGTGTGGCATATATCGATGATCCGGATATTGACATACCCGGATTGATGAAATATATCCCTGCTCCCGATTTCCCTACCGGAGGTACCATTTATGGATATAATGGTGTTAAGGATGCTTACGAGACAGGTCGTGGCAGAATAGTGATCCGTGCGAAAGCTGAAATAGAGGTTGAGGATAATCACGAAAATATAATCGTGACTGAAATCCCTTACAATGTCAACAAGGCTGAACTCATTGCCTATATAGCAGATCTCGTCAATGAGAAAAAACTTGACGGTATTGCCGACATCAACGACGAGAGTGACTATAAAGGTATGCGTATTGTCATAAAGCTTAAGAGCGATGCCAACTCCAATGTGGTGCTCAACAAGCTTTATAAGATGACACAGATGCAGGCATCGTTCAGTGTTAATAATGTCGCACTTGTAAACGGTCGTCCTCGCACACTTAACCTCAAGGAACTCATCAGCGAGTTCGTGGGTCATCGCCATGAAGTGGTGATTCGCCGCACAAAATTTGAGTTGAAGAAAGCTCAGGAGCGTGCTCACATACTTGAAGGCTTGATCATAGCCTCACAGAATATTGATGAGGTAATTAAGATAATCCGTGCCGCTGCCGATACTCAGTCGGCTCGTGAGGCATTGAAGGTGCGTTTCGGTCTTACAGATCCGCAGACTGCTGCTATTGTTGAGATGCGTTTGCGCCAGCTCACCGGACTGGAACAGGATAAGCTTAGAAACGACTATGAGGCATTGGAAAAAGAGATTGCCCGTTTGGAACTAATCCTCTCCGATGATAGCGTTTGCCGTGCCCTCATTAAGGATGAGCTTATTGAAATCCGTGATAAGTATGGCGATGAACGTCGCACCGACATTGATTATATGGCTGGCGACTTTAACGCTGAGGATTTCTATGCCGATGATGATATGATTATCACCGTGTCACATAGGGGTTACATCAAGCGTACCCAGCTCAGTGAATTCCGTGCGCAGAATCGCGGCGGTGTCGGAGCTAAGGGTTCTGATACCCGTGACGAGGACTTCATCGAGCATATATATCCCGCTTCGATGCATAACTACATGCTCTTCTTTACCCAGAAGGGGCGTTGCTATTGGCTGAAGGTATATGAAATACCCGAAGGTGCCAAGAACTCAAAGGGTAGAGCCATACAGAACATGCTCAATATCGACAGCGATGATTCTGTTAAGGCATTCATCTGCACCAAGTCACTCGGCGATGAAGAATTTGTACAGAGCCACAATCTTGTATTCGCTACCAAGAAGGGTGTCATTAAGAAGACAAAACTTAAAGCATACTCTCGTCCCCGTACTAAGGGCGTGAATGCCATTATCATACGTGAAGGTGATGAGCTTCTCGGCGTAGAGATGACCGATGGTAACAGCGAAATCCTTCTCGCAAACCGTAACGGTCGAGCTATCCGCTTCCACGAGTCAAAAGTTCGTGAGATGGGACGTATGTCGGCTGGTGTGCGTGGCATGACACTTGACAACGACGATGACGAAGTGGTAGGCATGATATGCATGGAAGCTGACACCGTTAATAATATTATGGTGTTAAGTGAACGCGGATATGGCAAGCGCACTCCGCTCGACACCGAGGTTGAGGTGGATGGCAAAGTGGAGAAAGTGGCTGTCTATCGTGTCACCAATCGTGGCGGTAAGGGTGTGCGTACCATGAATGTCACTGAGAAAACCGGTAGACTGGTGGCTATAGAGAGTGTGAATGACTCCAACGACCTTGTGATTATCAACAAGAGCGGTATCACTCTACGTATACATGTCGCCGACATCAGAGTTCAGGGACGTGCTACCCAAGGTGTTCGTATCATCAATCTTGACAAGCGTAACGACACTATCGCTTCCGTATGCTGTGTGGATTCCGATCCCGAGGAAGAGGTTGAAGAAGTTGTGGAACAGGATGTGATTCCTGAAACTCTTGAAGAAGAGCCTATTTCTGAAACGGAAGAAGATATAGTGGAGGACGAAATCATCGAAGATGAAGATCTTGATGATAATGCCGACGCTGACGAAGATGAACAATAATCATAATCACCAATTTTAATTATAGAACTAAAATCTAATCATCCCTAATATTAACTTTTATGAAAAAGACTTGCGTCCTAACTCTCGGACTTTTCACTGCTCTGTCAATGTCCGCACAGCTTAATGTTGTGAAAGATGCAGAAAAGGCTTTCAAAGGCGCTGATAATTATGGCGCTTATCAGAAGGCGATTGAAGCTATCAAACCCGCATTTACCAATCCCGAGACTGACAAGCAGGCTCAGACTTACTGGATCCCCGGTAAAGCAGGTTTTAAGATTTACGATGACATGTATGCCAAGAAGGCAATCGGTCAGGATGTGAATCTCTCAGATATGGGAGCTGCCCTTATTGATGGTTACGACTATGCTATGAAGGCTCTTGCTCTTGACAGTGTTGCCGATGCCAAAGGTAAAATCAAGACTAAATTCTCTAAAGATATCGTTAGTCAGGTGGTAGGTCACATGCAGGACTTCATGACAACAGGTTCTTCATTCTGGGACAGCCACGAATATGCAAAAGCTTACAATGCTTGGACTATCTATCTGTCAATTCCCCAGAATCCTCGTTTCGGCAAGTCAGCTCCCGCTGCGCTTCCCGACTCAACTGTAGCTCAGTTTGATTACTACCGTGCTCTTTCAGCATGGCAGGCAGAGATGCTTCCGCAGGCAGCTGAAGCGTTTGACCAGCTTGTAAAGATCGGCTATGACGATCCTCAGGCTTACGACTATGCTTACAGTGTGGCTTATCAGATGCAGGATGAGGGTCGTAAGCTTTCATACTCTCAGGCAGCTTTCGACAAGTTCGGCACTAAGAACCCCGTGTTCCTTCAGCGTATCGTAAACAGCTACATCGATGCAAAGCAGTATGATCCTGCAAAGCAGATGCTTGAAGCTGCAATTTCTGCTGATCCCAACAATGCAGCATACTATCTCTCACTCGGTGTTCTATATGAGAATCAGGGCAACAACGAAGAGGCTGAAAAGGCTTACAAGAAAGCTGTTGAACTTGACCCGAACAATGCATTTGCAAACTATTACTTCGGTCGTATGCTCGTTATGAAGTATGACAAGTTGGATCAGGAAGCAGCAAACATGTCGCAGACTGAGTACAACAAGTACAATTACGAGAATATGCGTCCTCTCCTTCTTGAGTCTGTTAAGTATTTCGAAAAAGCTTACGAACTCGACAAGGAAAACACCGATCCTTTGCGTTATTTGAAGAATATCTATTATAACCTCAACGACGGTGAAAACCTTCAGCGTGTTGAGCAGCTTCTTTTGAACTAATAGATAATAAATTTATTTTGAGTTGCGGGTTCCGCTTTTGATTAAACAGTCAAAATACGGGTCTCGCAACTCAATCCTATATACACGTAACAAAAAATTCACCTATCGCATTAACAATGTCAACTCTTGACCAATTTGACTCGGCGCTCGCTTCTTGCCGTGATATATTCGAAAAAAAATTAAAGGACTATGGTGCATCATGGCGCATTATGCGTCCGCGTTCTATCACTGACCAGCTATACATAAAAGCCAAACGCATACGCACTCTGGAGGAAGGGGAGGCTATGGTAAATGAAGGTGTGCTCGGCGAGTTCATGGCGATAGTCAACTATGGTATTGTGGGGCTTATACAGCTTGAATACGGCTATGCCGATGAGGTGGATATGTCGCCCGAAAAAGCGTTGGAGCTTTATGACAAAAATGTGCGGATGACACGTGATCTTCTTGCGGCTAAGACTCATGACTATGGTGACGCATGGCGTGGCATGAGGGTGAATTCCTACACGGATTTTATACTTACTAAACTTCAGAGGGTTAAAGAGATTGAATCGAACCACGGTAAGACCTTGGTGTCGGAAGGTGTCGATTCCAATTATATGGATATAATTAACTACGCAATCTTCGCAATAATAAAGCTGACAGATGTCAACGGATAATAAAGGCTTTCTATCGGTGATATATCATCCGGCAGTGGTGTGGCTTCTGCGTGTGATCGTGGGTGCCACATTCGTTGTGTCCGGTTTTGTCAAAAGCGTTGACCCGTGGGGCAGCGTGATAAAGATAGGGGAGTATCTTGCGGTATGGGGATGGGATGTGCCTTCGGCATTGGTGACATTCGGCGCATTCATGCTTGGAGGTGTGGAATTTGTTTTCGGCATGTTGCTCGTGCTGGGATGTTATCGCAGGGTTTCAGTATGGATACTGCTGGCTATGATGTGTTTCATGCTGCCGTTGACACTATACATAATGATAGCCAATCCGGTTGCTGATTGCGGTTGCTTCGGTGATTTTATCATCCTGTCGAATACTGCCACATTCGTTAAGAATGTATTCATAACATTGTTCCTTGCGTATCTGTTCCTGTTTAATGTCAGGGTGTCGGGGCTTTTTATACCCTACGTGCAATGGATAGTGGGAGGAATATTGTCGTTCTACATATTGGCAGTCGCATTTTACAGTTACAATGTGCAGCCGATAATCGATTTCCGAAGATTCGCCCCCGAAACAAGATTAATAAATACTTCCGAGGATGAAGATGAGGAGGGCGAAGAGGCTGTATTTGAATATATCTATGAGCGTGACGGGGAGAAACGTGCTTTTATGATTGACGAACTCCCTGATTCGACATGGACATTTGTTGACAGACATCTTGTGAACGGTTCAACAGAGGTTTCGGACGGCTTCACTATAATTGAGGACGGTGAGGATATCGCACCTGATGTCATAGCTGAGGATGGGGAACAATTCATAGTCACTATTCCCGATATCAGTAAGGTGGACCTTTCATACACATATCTTATCAATGAGCTTAATGATTTTATCATGGAGCGAGGCGGCTCTCTGATAGCATTGGTCAACAGCGATGAGAGGGGTATAGAATGGTGGAAAGATATTTCCATGGCGTCATATCCGATTTATAATACCGAGCCTACACTCATAAAAGAACTTGCGAGAGGCAATGCAGCATTAGTCTATCTGAAAGACGGAGTGGTGAAATGGAAGCGCACATTGTCTTCCATAAGCTATTCCTATGTTACCGAGACTCCGGCGTCAGAACTTATTGACAATCTGGAGCCACAACCGTATTTGGTGCTTGAGTCGTTTACCATCGTGGCAGGAATTGTCCTGTTTGTCATATTTTTCTTTGACAGAAGCGGAAAACTTGTGGCATGGCTCATAAGAAGGCAAAAAAAAAAACGACAGATGGCTAAAAATGCGGCTTCGGGAGATGATGCCGATAGTATGCCGGAAAACTAAACTCCAAGCGAATGCGGATTGTTATAAATTTGATAATTCGCATTTTTCATTTTCGAAATGAATAGCTATGGAGATTAAGATAAAAAGAGCATACGAACCATCGTCGTCTGATGATGGTTACAGAGTGTATATTGACCGTCTATGGCCCAGAGGATTGTCGCACGAGACATTCCATTATGACATTTGGGATAAGGAGATAGCTCCTTCAACTGAACTTCGTGAATGGTTTCATGCCGACCCTGACGCAAGATGGACGGAATTTGAAAATAAATATGCCGATGAGTTGAAATCAAATCCGGCTTTCGGGGATTTGAAGCGGCAACTGGCAGGGAAACCTGTGGTGACGCTGCTGTATTCATCGCATGACAGCGAGCATAATAATGCCGTTGTGCTTGAAAAATTATTGAAAGAATGACCATATTTTATTTCACATCCACGGGCAACTCTATTCAAGTAGCACGAAGCTTTAGCGGTGAACTTGTGAGTATACCGGCAGTGCTTAAAGGTGCTAAACGATACTGGAAAGATGACGTGATAGGAATAGTCACCCCCACATATTTCGGGGCGCCACCAAAACCTGTCATGGAGTTTATCAAGGATGTGAAGTTGGAATCGGAATATCTGTTCTATGTGTTGACTTGTGGCAATACTCCTGCTAGGGCATACGACATCATTCTTGACCTCGCATCGGAAGTCGGGCTAAGGTTTGATTATATAAACTCGATTAAGATGGTGGATAATTATTTCCCATATTTCAATGTGAAATCGCAGGTCGAGACTCTTCCGTCAAAACATGTGGATGAGAATTTGAACCGGATTATCCAAGATGTGAAGTGTCGGAGACAGTTTATCGCCAAGAGTGACTGGTATGGCAAGATAGCCGGTTGGTATATGTCCATATTCCCTTTGTCGCCCAAAGCATATAAGAACTTTTATCTGATTGAGGAAAAATGTGATCATTGCCGCATCTGTGAAAAGGTCTGTCCCATCGGCAATATAGTCATGTCGGAGAGTTTGACTCCGATTATTCGTTCGAAATGTCTCACCTGTGGAGCATGTTATCATAATTGTCCGTCAGGTGCGATACATTACAAAGGTGAGAAGTCCGATTACCGCTATAGAAATGCCGATGTGTCGTTGACTGATATAATTAAGGCTAATGATTCGGTGGTTTGAATTGTAAAATACATATAACACATTTTTAAGTTTAAGATACTATTATGGCACACGTTTCAGAGATTGACGATAAAATGTCAGGCATACCTAAGGTACATCATGCGTTTTTTTCTGCCCGACAGACATTAAAAAGATATGCTACCGGAGGTAATGTGCTGATTTTTGCGACAGTGTTAGCATTGATAGTCGCCAATATACCGGGAATCAACACTATGTATAATGATTTCTGGAATCAAGAAATGAGATTGCAGATCGGTGATTTCAATGTGCTTTCACATGCAGGACATCCGATGACTGTCTTACAGTTCATAAACGATGCCCTAATGGCGATATTTTTCTTTACCATCGGGCTTGAAATCAAGCGAGAGGTATTGGTGGGCGAATTGTCCTCGTTCCGGCAGGCATTGCTACCTGTGATGGGAGCTATCGGTGGCATGGTGTTCCCGGTAGGACTGTATCTGCTGTTGTCGGCAGGGACCGATTATATTGACGGTGCTGCGATACCGATGGCGACTGATATTGCCTTTTCATTGGGTGTGCTTGCCATACTCGGCAGCCGTGTGCCGGTGTCACTGAAGATATTCCTTACCACGTTGGCTGTGGTCGATGATATAGGCGGTATCATTGTCATTGCTGCGTTCTACTCGTCGCATATAGAGCTTACATTTATCGGATATGCCGCTATTGGACTTGCCATTCTTATTTTGGGCGCATACATGAAAGTTCAGACGAAGATGTTTTATTTTATAGTAGGCGGTGTGGTATGGTTCTTGGTTTTGAACTCCGGTATTCATCCGACAATAGCAGGTGTGTTGGTGGCATTCTGCATACCCTCTGTGCCTGTTTATGCGCCAAAGAAGTATATCAAGACTATACGGCGTACCATACGTAATTTCAATGAGGAGGATGACGTGGTGCTGTCGCAGCGCACCATACTCAGCCATGAGCAGATGGACTGGTTGAAGAAGATAGAAAGCGCTTCCGACAAAGTTATCTCACCTCTTCAGGATTTGGAGGACTCGTTGCATCCGGTCACGATTTATCTGATAATACCTATTTTCGCATTCGCTAATGCAGGGATATTCCTTCTTGACATCGATCCTGTGACGATAGTGGAGGGGATAAGCCTTGCCATCATCATAGGTTTGGTCATAGGCAAGTTCTTAGGTATATTTTTATTTTCATGGATCACGGTTAAGCTCCATCTTGCTCCGATGCCTGAACATTCCGACTGGAAGATGATAGCGGCTATCTCTATGCTTGGCGGTATCGGATTCACCGTCTCGTTGTTTATCGCTAACCTGTCGTTTGGCGATATGGGTGAATCAGGGTTGGAGCTGCTTAACAATGCTAAGATAGGCATTGTGGTAGGTTCATTCCTTTCAGGTCTGATAGGCTACCTGATGTTGAACCGTTATCTTCCGAAGTCAAACACTGACATGGATGATGACGACGAACTTGAAAATGAAAATAGCTGAGGCATTGATGATATATGACAGAAAAACGTGAATCGTACGCTTAAAAAGAATATTTCCAATAATATGGATATTTTGAAGAAAATATGCTAATGATTATGTTGGTATTAAAGAAATATTTCATTAATTTTGCATCCGTATTATTGAAAAACAATAGAATACTTTAAATAACATCATCAATGACTATCGACCAGTACAATTTCAACGGCAAAAAGGCCATTGTCCGTGTGGATTTCAATGTTCCCTTGGACGAAAACGGTAAAATTACAGATGATACTCGTATCCGTGGTGCGCTCCCGACTCTTAAGAAGATTCTCGCTGACGGCGGAAGCCTCATTATCATGAGCCACATGGGTAAACCTAAAGGCAAAGTTAATCCCAAGCTCTCTTTGAGCCAGATTAAGGATACCGTTGGCAAATATCTCAACACAGAAGTTGAATTTGCTGAAGATTGCGCTAAGGCTGCCGAGCAGGCTAAGAATCTGAAGCCCGGTGGTGTGTTACTCCTTGAAAACCTCCGTTTCCATCCTGAAGAGGAAGGTAAGCCTGTTGGTATCGACAAGGAGGATCCCGCTTACGACGCAGCTAAGAAGGAGATGAAAGAACGTCAGAAAGAATTTGCAAAGACTCTCGCAAGCTACGCTGACGTATATGTAAATGACGCTTTCGGTACAGCTCACCGTCGTCACGCTTCCACAGCTGTTATAGCTGACTATTTTGATCAGGATGACAAGATGCTCGGTTACCTCATGGAAAAAGAGGTTAAGGCTGTTGACAACATCCTCTCTGACATCAAGCGTCCTTTCACCGCTATCATGGGTGGTTCTAAGGTGTCAACCAAGATCGGTATTATCGAGAACCTCATGGATAAGGTTGACAATCTCATCCTCTGCGGTGGTATGACCTATACATTCGCAAAGGCTCAGGGCGGTAACGTTGGTAAGTCAATCTGCGAGAACGACAAGCTCGACCTCGCTCTTGACATCATCAAGAAAGCAAAAGAAAAAGGTGTTAACCTCGTGCTTGGTACTGACTGTGTAGCTGCTGACGATTTCAGCAACGATGCTAATACTATGGTAGTATCATGCATGGATATACCTGCTGAATGGGAAGGTCTCGATGCAGGTCCCGAGACTCGCAAGGCTTTCGCTAACGCTATCAAGGATGCTAAGACAATCCTTTGGAACGGTCCCGCAGGTGTGTTTGAATTCGATAACTTCACAGCAGGTTCACGTGCTATTGCCGACGCAATCGTAGAAGCTACTGAAAAGGGTGCGTTCTCACTCGTAGGTGGTGGTGACTCTGTGGCTTGTATCAACAAGTTCGGTCTTGCCGACAAGGTAAGCTACGTATCAACAGGTGGTGGTGCCCTCCTCGAAGCAATCGAAGGCAAAGAACTCCCCGGCATCGCAGCCATCCGCGGTTCAAAGAAATAATCGATAAATATCGGAATACAAATTGATATCTGGAAATACAATCCAAATGATATCAGAGAATACAAATAACAAAGTGACATCAGAATCCTGAGCATCACTACAGTATTCCTCCAACAACCTACACCCTCCATAGCTCAATTCAGCTACGGAGGGTGTAATGTTGTGTATATAAAACAGTTCATAGGTTTATTAAATCCCGGTAATCATGTCTAATGTGTATAACAGGATTAGTGAGATTGCCCGTTAATTCTAAGATATGAATAATGTTATTTATGCGATTTTTAGAAACTTTATTTGTAAATTTGAGGTTATTAATTTTAGGTATGTGCGTGATTACGTGGTATATTTTGTGATTACGTGGAATATTTATGGTTATGAAAACGAGATTTATTAAGATAATCATACTGGTGGGAGGCTTGATGTGGAGTTTCCCTGCCATAGCGCAGTTTGATTTTATGCGGGCTAGTGCTTTGTCAAAAGTGGCTCAGGCTGCCACCATCTCCGATGAGCAGGTTGCGGCATACGTTAAGGAATATGTTGTCTACATGGATCAGAAAAACAATGTGGCACCTCCTAACGACCCCTACGCCATACGTCTCAATAGTCTTACTTCGGGTCTTACCGATGTGGAAGGGATACCTCTGAATTTTAAGGTCTACAAGACTAAGGAGGTGAATGCTTTTGCTTGTGCCGACGGCAGTGTGAGGGTGTTTTCATCTCTTATGGATATAATGAGTGACGATGAACTGCTTGGTGTGATAGGGCATGAAATAGGGCATGTGGCGCATCATGACTCAAAAAAAGGGTTCAAGCAGGCGTTGCTTTCATCGGCTTTGCGTGATGGACTCGCATCCGGAGGCGGGACAGTAGCAATGTTGTCTCAATCCCAGCTTGGCGACCTTGGCGAAGCGCTTGCGAGTGCTAATTATTCCCAGAAGCAGGAAAAGGATGCTGACGACTACGGATATGAATTTTTGCGTAGTCATGGCAAGAATCCGACCGCAATGGCTCTATCGTTTAAGAAACTTAAAGCTATCGAGGGTTCGGGCGCAGAAAACAGAGGTCCTATAAATCAGCTCTTCTCATCCCACCCCGATCTGGACGATCGTATTCAGCGTATGGAGAGCCGTGCCGCAAAGGATGGGTACACACTCTCTGCCCCTCAAGGTAACACTAAAGGGAAGACAGTGGTAAATAAAAAGAAGCGTACAAGCAATGCCGCAGTGAAATCGAACGCACGTGACCATGCGCCTGAAAACAGCGTCACCAGCCCGGAATGGACTTTCTGAGACACTGTTCTCAATCGCTATGCCTCTGCAATCAGTATATGGTTATATTGCGTCTTGAATGGTATCGTCAACAGGTATGTCGGTATTCACATTTTTTGCTCCGGTGAGACCGTAGAACAGAAGATAACCGAGACATGCGGCTATGAGCCAGTATGACGCCATGTATCCGACATTTTTTGCCAAAAGTTGCTGCAACAGCGGAATCACACCGCCGCCCACAACCATGGTCATGAAAAATCCTGAAGCCTGATCGGTATATTTCCCAAGACCTTCTACTGCGAGGTTGAAAATATTTCCCCACATCACTGATGTGCATAGTCCGCACAACACGAGCATGTATGCGCTTACTGGTACCATGGCAGTTTGTATCTCGCCGGTAACAGGGTCAACCGTGCTGTATATCTGTTCAGGGACAGGGAGAGTGATGGACGATGGGGTGCAGATGGCAAGCACCACAAGCAATATGGCTATTCCTGATACCACCATCAACTGTGTTTTAGATGACACACTGCCCGAAATGAATGATGCCAATGTCCGGCCGCAAAGCATAAGCAGCCAATAAAAAGCTACAATAGTACCTGCGATTGTCGAGGCTGCCCCCACAACTCCGGCTCCGTCAGCCCCTTGGTCGGAGAGATAGAAGTTTAGTGTGCCCGGTATGCCTACTTCTATACCTACATAGAAAAATATGCCTATCAGACCAAGAACCGTGTGTCGGAAGTTCAATGCTGAATGGGTGAATTTTTGTGGCGATTTGGAACCTTTGCGAAGGTTCGGTTCAGGAATGTTAACGAACGAGATAATTATGAATGAGACTATAAATACGCTTATGGCAATCCAAAGCAACGGTTCGACAGCTCTCATTGTTGTCTCCTTTGAGAGTTCGCCTACAAGCACACCTACGAAAAATGGTGTCATGGTGCCTGAGAGTGAATTTACGGCACCACCGGTCTGAATAAGTTGATTCCCTTTATTACCGCCGTTGCCGAGATAATTCAGCATCGGGTTTACAACGGTGTTTAACATACACACCGAGAGTCCGCATACGAACGCACCGATAAGGTATGTTATAAAACTTCCATCGCCAAGCACGCTCGATAGCCATTGCACAAAAAGCCCTGCCACACCTATAGCCATAGCCCAAAGAGCGGTCTTTTTATAACCTATTTTCTGAAGAAGCTTCCCGGCTGGTATACCCATGAACAGATATGCTAAAAAGTTCATCATATTACCCATCATGCCGAGAAATGAGTTGCCCTCATTCTGATAACCCCAGATTGTGCCAATCGGGGCGGCAAGATTTGTTACAAATGCTATCATTGCGAAGAGGAAAAACATTGCTATGATAGCGACGATGCGTACCTTTGGTGATGACACCACAGTTGTTTGGTTTGACATTTTATGTGATGATTAGAAATTTCTTTAAAAATGGTTATCTGACATTCCAGCCTACAGCGCTTGCGCCAAGCAGAGCTGCATCGGCATCCTTAAGTTCCGACATGAGTATCTTGACTTTCCCTTTCCAGAGTGAGATGACATTTTTTTCAAATGCTCTTCTGACGGGGTTGAGCAGCAGATCTCCGCTTTTTGCCAATCCTCCGAATATGACAAATGCTTCAGGGTCGGAAAATGTGGCGAAATTCGCAAGTGCCTCTCCGAGAATGGTACCGGTATATTCAAAAATTTCCAAAGCCAATTGGTCACCTTTGATGGCAGCGTCGTATACATCCTTGGATGATATGTTTTCAATGTCAATATTGCGGAGCAGGGAATCCATCTCCGGTTTCGTTTCAAGAAACTCACGTGCGGTCCTTGCCACTCCGGTTGCCGAACAGTATGTTTCAAGGCATCCTATGCGTCCGCATCCGCACATTCGTCCGGTGCCCGGTCGGACTATCGCGTGACCTAATTCACCGGCAAGCCCATTGTGCCCTTGCAGTAGTTTTCCGTCAGTCACTATCCCGGAGCCTACGCCTGTCCCGAGAGTTATCATTATAAAATCTTTGAATCCTCTTGTGGCTCCATACATCATTTCGCCTATGGCTGCGGCGTTGGCGTCATTGGTGACTTGTGCTGGTATCCCGAATTTTTCGCTTATCAACTGTGCTAACTTCACGGGCATTTTCCATGGCAGATTTTCAGCATATTCTATTACTCCGTCACGGTCGGCACCCGGCGCTCCGACACCGATGCCATGTATATCATTCATCGTCCCGGTTCGCTCCATCAATCCGGTGAGTCCGGTGTATAGATCGTCGAGAAATGCTTCGACATCGGAATGTTTGAGGGTTTTTATAGATGAAGAGCCGAGGATGTTGCCTCGTGCATCCACGATTCCAAACACGGTGTTAGTACCGCCTATGTCAATTCCTATAGCGTATGGTTTTCGCATGATATCCTGATTGGTTTTAAAGCTGCAAAGTTAACCATATTTCTTCTTTATAGCATACGTTGTAAATGTGTTATTAAACACGGATTTTGAAATAGGGACATAAAAATAGCGAGTCCCAACGCATGAGACTCGCCATCATATTTATGGACTGAATTCGGATTTGTCTTGTTAGCTGTTAGCTGCGGGAGCTGAGGTGTTCATGTTTTCTGCACCACGGTGAGCATGTTTTCTCTTGCCGTCTTTACCCGGCTTACCTTTGCGGTCACCTTTGAATTTCATATCCTTGCCGTTCTTAAACGCTTTGGCGTGATGGTTGCCGCCATTGATATAGAAATTTTCAAGGAACATAGTGTACTGCTCAGGGGTAAGAATCACCTTAATCTCTTCGAGATATTCTTTCTTTGCATTGCGGCGGTCAGCCATCTTTGCAGAATCTCTGCGCTGCTTGTCCGCTTTGTCCGCTTTTTTCATTTCTGCACGGGCTGCGTCACGTTTAGCTTTGAGTTGCTTCATCTGATCCTTCTGAGCGTCAGAGAGGTTCAATCCATCAAAAGGACAAACTTGTTTCTGATTGCAAACCCTGTTGGCATTCCCTTTCTTACAAATTGCATTTTCCTTGTTCACAGGGCAAGTGTTGTTCTGATTGGGAGTCTGAGCTATGCTGTTTACGGTTACAAATGACATTGCGACGAGCGCCAAACCTAAAATTTTCTTCTTCATAAGTTATAAGTTAAATAGTTTTTTTGTTATTTTCTTTTTCGTTTTTGTTTGATTGTTTGACTGAAGAAAAAAGCAAACGTTTATTCCTAAACTGCGATTTAACAACGATTTAACTATAATCATGACAAAAGCCTAAACTTCTATAAATTTTGAACCATCAGATTAAACCATTTTAACGTTTCACCTAATGTCCAATCTTATAAGAAGAAAATTTTCACCGTTCCAAGCCAATATTTGACCATCATCGAGGACTACTATGTTATGGAGTGTCACAGGTATCTCAATTGTGCCAACTATCTCTCCAAGATGGTTGAATTTATATATCCTAGATGAACCGGCGTCATGATTTATATCAGACCATTTCTTGCCGAGGTATAGCGCATAGGTATAATCGGGCGTTTGCGTCAGATCGGTAAAATATAATGTATTGTGCTCCTCCATATCGGCATAATCCATTGTCTGGTGATCAAAACCACCTTCCGCCACAGTATGTATAGTTATAGTTTCTCCTGATGGCTTGAAAAATTCCACTTTCGGGTATAGGCGATAGGCATAGGCGCATATCCCAGTTCTGTCGGAGTATGCAAGTTCGCCTGTATTTATCATCCATGCAGGGTAGTTGGCATCCGCTATAATCGGTCTGATTTCTGAAATTGCAATGGAGCCTGTATCGCTTATGAAGACCGACTGCCTTCCACCGTTCGGTTCACGTGCTATAAACATATATCGATCAGTAGAAAGCTGCTGTGCATCTTTTAGGTACAGTGATATTGGAAATGGAATATTGAAATTCGTGCCGATTAGAAATCGTCCGGTGGATTCCAGCTTATAATCGGTACCGACAGTAAATAGCTCCCCGTCGTCTTGACTCACGACTTGGAAATTCCCATCGGGTGAATCAATCAGATAAGGCATATAGAGTTGATAGTACCCATTGTCACGTTTACCATATTCCTTCCCGAACGATAAGATATTGGTGGTAGTGTCAGGATAAATCTCCCTCATGATTCTTTGACCATAGCCTTTTTTAAGCTCGTATGTGATTATGATTTTCTCACCGGTAGCTTTCATATCTATTACATGCGATATGTCGGGTAACGAGTCAGCCTTTAACGGAGTTACCGATACTTGTATGCTGCCTGCCATGGCGGCACTATAGGATAGCAACAATAAAGATGTTATTAGTAGATGTTTCATGGGATGGATTATTTTTCAAATTCAAGAGGTTTTAAAGGGATTTCAGGCTCTTCGACTTCTGACGAATCATGGAATTTGCCGTCACTTCCTCTGACCATGAGCTTTAATCCGTCGGAAGTGATGAAGGAGTAGGGGGCTTTGAATGCTCGTTTTAAGGTACGGTCGGCTTCTGTCGGGGTACATTTCTGTTCACCGTCATATTCATAACTCATTATTGGTCCGGTGAATTTTTCAATGCTCTCAGCTTCCCATGTGAATTGCTTGTCGGAGTCCTGAATCTTCATGATAAGCCCCGGCAGTCCGCCAAATCTATATGGACCGAATGGCAACGGGAGTTCGGAAGCAAACCATGCTTCGTAGTTACGTCCGGCGAATGTTGTCATGGCTTTGGTACATTCATAACCTGCTATTGTGTCTGTCTCTTCTGTGAATTCCCACCGGAATTGTGGCGCAGGTTTTTCATATACCAATACTTTGGAGTGTATTCGATATTTAAAATCGTCCTTCTTGTCCCTAATGTTTCTGATTATTTCCAAAGGGTATGGCGAACCGACGATACTGGAATAAACATCAAGCCCTTTTCTGTCATCTTCGGTTCGTAGAGAGTCAAAATGCGATATTATATCGCTGAAATCGCTGATATAATGTCTACCGATAAGTACAGTCCTTGTGTCCGAATTGTAGTCACGGAGGTCAGGGTGATACTTGAATGAAAGACGATATGTCACTCTATATTTTGCCGAGCCAACACATACACCTCTGTCAAGAAGCTGCGGATTGGGGTTAAAGAATTGAGCTGATACCGGAATTATGGCGGTGAGCAGGATTACAAAAAGCGAAAGGAGATGTTTCATTGTTTTAGTTATTTAGAGATTTACGGTATATGTTGAATTTTAGAATATCCTCAGACGTATTTTTAGCATTACCGATCGTTGGCGTATAGTGTATGCCGATGTGGTTTCGGTTAGTGCGGAAATATTGGAATACACATAGCTTTTGCGGTTAAGAAGGTTGTCGCCGGTCAGTAAAAACATCACACGTTTAAGGGCATATTGCATTTCTGCATTAACGAGCACAAACGATCGGTCTCTTTCATTTTGGTTATTGTAGTAATGATATAAAGATGTGGTCAGAGACAGCTTCTTTGACATGCTTAATGTCAGTTTGGCTGTGTTGCTCATGGATCGCATCCATGGCGATGATGAAAATCCATTTTGCTTAGCCGAGGATTGGTAATATCTCCCCTCGTAACTCATCTCTATCAATCGGCAAGGACTGATGTTTAGGCTAATCTCTGCTCCGAGTGATTTGCTTTGGTATCTCACTATCTCGTCCTGTATCAATAATGGGCTTCCGATATGGCTGTATGATGCCGAACCGCTGACTTTCATTTTCCAGAAGTCAAATCCTTGGCTCATGCGTATTCTTGCCGAAAACATGTTTGCTTTTTCATCTGTGGCTCGACTCGTGAGTCGTTCAGCAATTCCGTCATAGTATGCTCCGTACAGTACTTCCGGACTTTGATGAGTCCATGTTAAGTCTGTGCCTAAGAAGCTCATAGATAGAATGTTTCGATAGTTGTATGACACAGAGTTTATACCTGTTAATCCTTCATGCAGCCCTGTGAAATCGTATGCCGACAGTTGGCGGTAGGAGGTGAGTATATAATTTGAATAACGGTTTTCGATTTGTGGGGCTAAGTATGTCAGCGAAGAGTTTAGGCTAATGTCGTTGTTGCTGTTCAATTTGTACTTTAGGCTAAGTTTGGGTTCGACACGTAGGCGATTTTTGCGATAATCGCATTTTAGGAGCCGATTGTTGAATCGATACATGCGATACTTTAACGGCAGGAAGAGCGAAGCATAGATTTTGCGGTTTTGGAATGATATTTCGTTACCGATACCTGTGCCGATGTTATCAAGACTCAGATTGTTTCGAAAGTCGGAGAGTGTGCTTTTGATGCTATTGCGTGAATAGTCAAAGATGGCGTGAGGACGTATCATAATTCTGCCTGCCATTAATCCTGTCAATAGGCTGAATTGGTTCTCGGTTGTGAAATTACGTGTCTCCACATATTGTTTTAATCCATTCTTCGGTATGACCTCAGGGAAAAGATTAGGTGATACATTCAGCTCATGGGGAAGCCTTTCCAAGTTGAGCATAGATACAACCTCAAACCCACGGGCGCTTTCCCCACGGTGTGTGAGATGCAATTTATTGTTCAAGCGGTAATGCTTTGCTTTCCCATTCTGGACTATATCCTCACGGGTGAAAATTGAGCTATGGTTACTGCTATTATCCCAGTCGAAATTTAACTGTTCTTTAAGATAGCTCCTGTCGTTGTTGCTGATATATGATATGTCGCCGTATGCTTTGTCAAGCTTGGAATTCCCTGTCAGGACTTCATCGACAATATTTTGAGTGCCATCCGGGAGGGAATTGGCGGTATGGGTCCTATTTCGGCGGCTGTCATGGTCTTTGAGATATGCTGCATTTATACCTAATTCTCCGGATTTACCCAAGCGGTATACATTATTATAGGTTGCGCTCTGACTCCGGTTGAAATAATAGAAGCGTTTGTCTATTCCCGGAGCTGACGGAAGAGTTATATCAGAGAGTTTAGATGTGCGGTCAAAATCATCGTCAAATGAATGCAATTCCTGCGATAGGTCCTGACCGCTGTTATTATTCTTATAGGTTGACAGAAATTGGCTTGTGCGCTTAAAATATGTGGCTATTGCCGATTCATCCCAAAGTAAATCCCCGTCAGTCCCTGCGCCGAGAGTCGCAACGAGATTAAACACACCCTTCACACCCTCTTTTAGCTTTAGGTTGATCGAAGCCTGCTCTTCCGGACGCAACCCTTTGAGGGCTTTTATGTCCTGATGGTTTTCGAGTACCTGCACCGTTGATATGTTATTGGGGTCAATATTGTTGGTCGCTACTCCGTAACGGCCTTTCATTAGGTCAAGCCCCTCGATGTAGAATTTCTTGATAGGTTTACCTTTGTATGAGATTCTTCCATCGTCCGAAACAGTTATGCCGGGCATTTTCTTTAGCACATCGGCAACCGAACGGTCGGTTTGTGAAAGATAGGAGGTGACATTATAATTGATGGTGTCATCAATCGAATAAATTTTCCTTGGTCTGACCGTAACCTCTTTCAGGTCAAGAGCCCGTTGGCGGGTTTTAATGTTATAATCTCCGTCACGATTTGGCACAGTGACGGATGTCGTTTCGATCTCTATGCTCGATACGGTAAGAATCAGGCTGTCGGATGTTGAATTTAAATAGAGTGAGAATCTGCCCGCTTCATCAGTAAATGTGGAACCGATAATGCGTTTGGGCGCATTGGTGGGACGTGCGCTCACATTTGCCATATCCACCGGTTGATTTCCCTCCGTAAGTATTTTCCCTGTCACGGTTACTTCTGCGGAAATTTGTAATGATATGGATAGTAGTATGGCTAATATCCCTATAATATGATAGTTAAGTGCGTCCATAATCTTTCAGATTGGTATGCGACGGATTATTGCCGGAATTTCCGGCAATATAATTGAGGGGCATTACGTTTTAATTGTTTTTACTTTTCGCCTTTTACAATGGGCAGTGTTATCATTATCTTTATGGGCTTTCCTTCAGAATAATATGCGTCAAATTCCACCCTTTGAAAAGCATCGTTTAGTGCGACGTTTAAAGTCTGATTTTCAGGGCGGGTGCTTATTGATGATATTTTCCCATCTTCGTCAATTGAAAGGTCTACCAAAACTTTTTTATTCGGAGATACCTCGCCAAGTTCTGAATAAGAGATCGAGTAGGCTACATGTTCAGCCAATGGTTTGGGGTCAACTAACGGAGATGGTAACACGATTGAGCTGCCTTCATCTTTCGAAGATTCCGCTACTATATCTGTTCCTTCGACGCTTTTCGAAAGTGAACGTTCCTCAGCAGCTCCGGCATCTGCATTTGCCGATGGCATTTCTATTGGCTTGAGCTGTGTCCGGGAGATAGCTGATAGCATCTCCGAACAGAGATTGTTGTTTACCGCTGCGACTGCAATTATGGATGCCGGGATTAGTAGCAATGCAAGAGCTCTGCGCTTGCTGTTGAGGTCAGCGTTACCTATCATTCGTATGCGCTTGCTGAAATTCTTGTCATTACTTGCAAAACTATTGGTTAGCATAATCAATTTACGGTTTATTGCGGTTGTGATAAGCAATTTCTGATAATCTAAGGGATTGACACCATTATCTATCACCGATTTGTCAGCTTCATATTCATGTATTTGGCGCAGCTTGTCACGGAGTAGCCATATCATGGGGTTATACCATAAAATGACGGTAACAACACCGATATACATTAAATCAAGCCAATGCTTTTTAGTGATATGAGAAGATTCGTGGAGCAATATTGTCTTGGAATCTTTCTGATAATCAGCTTCGGCTATTACTATCTGTCCCATGAAGCTGAACGGGGCAATGCGTATGTCATTATGAATACAGAGTGTATAATTCTCATGTTTTTCTTTCCTGCATTTCCCGATTAAACCTCTCACATGCAAAAATGCTGTGATGACATATATCGTTATAACCGCTATTCCTATTAAATAGATGTATCCGATAATTGTTAATACATTTATCCCTGATATTTCGCTCTGTGTTATATTTGTAAAATTGTCAAACACAGGGACTTCATTTAATGTGATCTGTAACTCCGGAGCTACGGTCGCCCCAAAATTTTTGATACACATCAGCCCAATCGGCAGAAGAAGGCACAGGGTAATAGTTGACAGGAGCAGCCACCTGTTAAACCGATGGAAGGAATTCCGATTTATTACAAGCAGCGTTACCGGAGCTAAAATAAGCAGCAGTATTGACACCGCAAGCGAGTAGGAGAGAAGTGTGTTCATGATTTATCGTTTTGATCGTTTCTTTCAACCTCATCAAGCAGTTTGCGTAATTCTTCCACCGGAAGATTCCCGTCATTTACAAACGATGATACCACTTGCAGATAGGAATTTTTGAAGTACCGTCCCACAATTGAGCTGATTGATTTCTTCCCCATATCCTCCTCGCTGACTATGGCATGATATTGGTATGTCTTGCCATGTTGTGTGTGACCCACATATCCCTTATCTTCGAGTGTGCGCACTATGGTGGATATGGTGTTGAAATGCGGTTTTGGAGATTCGTACATTTCCACTATATCCTTTACAAATAAAGGTCCTTTCTTCCAAAAGAAATTAAGAACCTCTTCCTCTTTTGCGGTCAACTTTTCCATGTGATGATAATTAATGAATTAGTAACGCTGAGGTGCGCCACGATATTACAACCGCAAAGATAAACTATAATTTATAGTTATAACTATATTCTATAGTTAATGTTTGTTAAGGCATGAAAAATGTCACACTAAGTGTGTCATGACAATGGGATTTACTGTCTGATACTGTTTTTGTGAGTCGATATTTTCCGGGGACGAAAGCTCGGTTAATGAAACCTGTCCAGTTGGAGTATGTCGAAGATGTATGGGGAAATAGAATATAGCCGATTGCGGGAAAACAAACATTAATCTCGGATGTGTCGCCCGGATTTCTCCATACAGCTTTCCATTCGCCGTCATTCTCCCGCTCCACCGTGAAGTACGTGCCGTATAATAGCTCTCTGTCGGAATTGTTTGTGAACTTGACCACAATGGAATCCACCGGTATGCGAAGACTGTCGAGATTCTCAATCGTCATTTCAACATCCGGATTGGTAGAAAATATGACCGGAGCCGGGAGCGGAGATGCGACAACGGTAGTGTCCCGGGATATGCTGTCGCAATTCTCGGAAACAGAGGAGTGGGATGCCTGCCCCGTGCAAGCAAGGAGCAGGATGAATATCAGCATGAGAATTACGAAAATAATATTTTTCATGTGAACTGATTTAAACTTTTTATAAAATGTTAAACTCAGTTCTATACCCGGGGTCGTATGGTTCTTATAGAGCATTCAACAGTGAGTCTATATCAGCATCCGTGGTTGACCAGTCGGTGACAAATCTCACGGGGGTTTCTTCTTTTTGCATGGGACCCCATAACTCAAATGAAGCAACTTTTTTCAGCTCCTCAATTTTATGATTGGGGAGAAGGAAGAATTGCTGATTGGTGGGGGAGTCGATATAAAGTTTATAACCTTTATCCACAAACCCTTTTTTCATCTTCATGGCAAGTTTAACGGCATGTTTGCCGATACGTGTATAAAGATCGTCGGTGAAAAGTGTGGCAAACTGAACACCCAATAGTCTACCCTTGGCAAGTGTCGCTCCATGCTGTTTTATTACAGACACGAAATGCGGCAACAGTTCCGGGCGACGTGTCACCACAGCCTCGCCAAATAAAGCTCCGCATTTTGTGCCGCCGATATAGAAAATATCGCACAGGGATGCAATGTCGGTCAATGACAATTCCCCGCCTTCGGCAGCGAGTCCGTAGGCAAGACGTGCCCCGTCAATATATAAAGGTATACCAGCTTCGGCGCAAGTCTTGGAAATCTCCTCAAGCTCATGGCGTGAATATATGGTACCGAGTTCTGTGGGGTAGGATATATAGACCATTCCCGGAGCTACCATGTAATGGTGGGTGTCGTCATTATAGAAAGATGTGATATACTCCTTGATATCTTCCGCACGCAGTTTTCCGTCATGGTTCGGAAGTGTGAGCACTTTATGCCCGGTAGCCTCGATGGCTCCTGCCTCATGCACGTTTATATGTGCTGTGTCGGTTGCAATCACACCCTCATGTTTGTCAAGCAGACGGTCGATTACCACAGCATTTGTCTGTGTGCCCCCTTCGAGCAGATACACATCACCGTTTTCAATGCCACATGCCGAGAGTATTATTCTCTTTGCATCAGCGGTAAATTTGTCATTCCCGTATCCAACGGTGTGAAGCGAGTTGGTTTCAACAAGCTTGATGAGCACTTCAGGGTGTGCTCCTACCATGTAATCACTATCGAAGTATATCATTTTATTTCCTGTAAGAAGGTTAAAGGATTATCATTGCACTGCAAAGGTAACATATAATGTCGATAGTGATGGCATAATTTATTAAATTATCGTGATAGGATAGGGGGAGTGTGGTTGTTTTTTTGTAATTTTGCCGTTAATTCAAACAGAACACAGTCAAAATTATTAGATATTCATGAAACTGACCGAATTAACAGCTATTTCTCCGGTAGACGGCCGTTACCGTAATAAGTGTGAACGCCTTGATGAGTATTTCTCGGAATTTGCTCTCATCCGTTATCGTGTGAAAGTGGAAGTGGAGTACTTCATTGCGCTTTGCGAGCTCCCTCTTCCAGCATTGAAGTGTGTCGAAACATCAACATTCGAGCAACTTCGTGACATTTATAAAAATTTCACCGTAGAGGATGCGACCAGAATCAAGGAGATAGAGAGTGTCACCAATCATGACGTGAAGGCTGTGGAATATTTCCTTAAAGAAAAATTCGATCTTCTCGGACTGGAAAGTTGTAAGGAATATATACACTTTGGACTGACTTCGCAGGATATCAACAATACTTCCGTGCCGATGTCTATCGCTGACGCGCTTCGTGACGTGTATCGTCCGCGTCTCATGGAACTCATAGAGCATCTTGAAGCGAGAGCACAGGAATGGTATGACATACCAATGCTTGCCAAAACTCACGGACAGCCTGCATCGCCTACCCGTCTCGGCAAGGAGATAAAGGTGTTCAGCTATCGTCTGCGCCAGCAGTTGCGAATGCTTGACGCCGTGGAAATAAGCGGCAAGTTCGGAGGAGCTACAGGTAACTTTAACGCACACCTTTGCGCATTCCCTGAGATTGACTGGCGTGCCTTTGGCGCTAAATTCCTGAGCGATAAACTTGGAATTATGCGTGAGGAGTTCACCACTCAGATATCCAATTATGACAATCTTGCAGCTGTGTTCGAGGCTCTTTCACGGATAAACAATATAATTCTTGACCTTGACCGTGATATGTGGATGTACATATCCATGGAATATTTCAAGCAGAAAATCAAAGCCGGTGAGGTCGGTTCATCCGCTATGCCTCACAAGGTGAATCCTATTGACTTTGAGAACTCGGAAGGTAACCTTGGCATAGCAAATGCGGTGTTCGGTCACCTTGCTACAAAACTCCCTGTGTCACGCCTTCAGCGAGATCTCACAGACTCTACCGTGCTTAGAAATATAGGTGTGCCTTTGGCTCACACACTCATCGCCATAGCTTCAACCATGAAGGGGCTTAACAAATTGCTCCTTAACAGAGCTGCTATCGATGCAGATCTTGATAACACTTGGAGCGTTGTGGCTGAGGCTATTCAGACAATATTACGCCGTGAGGGTTACCCCAAGCCCTACGAGACTCTTAAAGCTCTGACTCGTACCAACACTGCAGTCACAGCTGAGAGCATAGCTGCATTTATCGATACACTCGACGTAACCGATGAGGTAAAAGCTGAGTTGAAGAAACTCACCCCACATACCTATACCGGTTACTAATCTGCGTTGTTCGATAATGAAAAATATTGACACCCCTACACTGATTAGATTTGTCTTCATCGGACTTTTATGGCTCGCTCTGTGTTATATAATGGTAGCATCTCAACCATTTACACCGAGAGTGGCGTTCATATTGGTTGCGTCGGGCATTATAGTTTGGGTGCCTTTATATAAGAAGTATTTAAGGAATGGAAAACGGAAAGATTAGTCTCCTTGACAGGATTGATTCTCCTGCCGACTTGCGCAAACTTCCCTTGGAACAACTTCCGGAAGTCTGTGCCGAGTTGCGCTCATTTCTCATAAACACACTTTCTTCTCATCCGGGGCATTTTGCCTCAAGCATGGGGGCGGTCGAGCTGACTGTCGCCCTGCACTACGTGTTCAATACTCCCTACGATAGAATTGTATGGGATGTCGGACATCAGGCTTATGGTCATAAGATTCTGACCGGTCGCCGTGATTCGTTTATAACCAATCGTACCTTAGGCGGTCTGAGCGGATTTCCAAACCCTAAGGAGAGTGAATATGACACTTTCACCGCAGGCCACGCATCTAATTCCATATCGGCTGCGCTTGGTATGGCTGTGGCAACATCGTTGCAAAAGGATCAGCCGCCTCGTAATGTCGTGGCTGTTATCGGCGATGCGTCCATCAGTGGCGGACTTGCGTTCGAGGGATTGAATAATGCCGCAAATTCAAATTCAAACCTCCTCATTATTCTTAACGACAATGACATGTCGATTGATAATAATGTAGGGTCGCTCAATTCATATCTCGCACACCTTACCACCTCAAAGGCGTATAATAATTTCAGATATAAATTTTCGAGATTTTTAAGACGTTTTCATCTGGTCTCCGACAGAGGCAAAGGGATGATCACACGGTTTAACAACAGTCTCAAATCTTTGATTACCCGTCAGCAGAACATATTCGAAGGTCTTAATATTCGTTATTTCGGACCTTTTGACGGGCATGATATAAATACGGTGGTTACTGTGCTTAATGATATCAAGGATCTCACAGGTCCCCGTATATTGCATCTGCGCACAGTGAAAGGTAAAGGATTTACTCCTGCCGAGCTTGATCCGGCTTCATGGCATGCTCCTGGGAAGTTTGACCCTGTGACAGGTGAGAAGATTCGTGAGAAAAGTGTGAAACCGCCTAAATATCAGGAGGTATTCGGTGATACTTTAGTCGAACTTGCCCGTCGTAACAGTAAGATTGTTGGCATAACGGCTGCAATGGCTTCCGGCACTTCGATGAACAAGCTTCAAGCGGTATTCCCCGAACGTACATTTGATGTTGGCATCTCTGAAGGTCATGCTGTGACATTTGCCGGAGGTCTGGCTAAGGATGGCATGAAACCCTTCGTGGCAATATACTCATCTTTCCTTCAACGTGCATACGATCATATAATACATGACGTTTCGATTGAAGGTTTGCCTGTGGTATTTTGCCTTGACCGAGCCGGTCTTGTAGGTGAGGACGGCGCCACGCATCACGGCGTGTTCGACTTGAGCTACTTGCGTTCCATACCGGGCATGACTGTTGCCTCACCAAGAAATCAGAATTATCTTCGTGATCTCATGCTCACCGCATCGGTGTATGACGCTCCGTTTGCCATACGTTATCCGAGAGGGCGTGGTGAGAAGGTGGAATCAGAACCTATGGAGCCGCTAAAGGTCGGTAAGGGCGAAAGACTTCGCAAGGGTGATGATCTGGTAATTCTGTCTATCGGTCCTGTCGCATCTGACATCGAACGTGCTATCGAACGAGCCGAAAGGGACTTTGGAATATCCGTGGCACATTACGACATGATATTCCTTAAACCTATTGACCAAGAGATACTGGAGGAGGTCGCATCCAAAAATGTCCCGGTTATAACTGTGGAGGATGGCACTGTTGATGGCGGATTAGGTTCTGCTGTGCTTGAATGGATGGCTGACCATAATTATTTTGTTTCTGTGACCCGTAAGGGAGTGCCTGACCGATTTATTCCGCAAGGTTCTCCTGCCGAGCTTCACAGATTGTGCGGATTTGATGAAGAGGGGATCTATGAGACCATCAAGTCAATCTGCAAACCAAACAAGATTGCTGAATGAAGATAATTATTGCAGGCTCGGGAGAAGTGGGAACACACTTGGCAAAGTTGCTCTCACGGGAGGAACAGGATATCACTGTGGTGGATAGTGACAGTGATAAGCTTGCCGTTCTTGATGCCAACTATAATCTGCTTACATGTCAAGGCTCGACGACTTCATTTAAGACGTTGCGCAGAGCCGGAGTGGAAGGCTGTGACCTGTTCATTGCGGTAACCCCTTACGAGACCCAGAATGTGATATCATGTGCCATAGCCAAGAGCCTTGGTGCTGAAAAGACTGTGGCTCGAATTGACAATTACGAATTCAAGGATCCGGCTAACCGTGAGTTTTTCGCTCATATAGGTGCCGATGATATGATATATCCTGAGTATCTGGCGGCTCTTGAAATTATTCAGGCGTTGCAACATAATTGGGTGCGACATTGGTTCGAACTTCATGACGGCGAACTGATACTGGTGGGCGTTAAGCTTCGTGACAACGCTCCACTTGTAGGGATACAGCTCAAAGAGCTTGGCATGACGGAACATAATTTCCACGTGGCTGCCATCAAGCGAAATCATGAAACTATTATCCCGCGAGGTGATGACCGGTTGGAGATTAACGACATCGTATATTTCATGACCACCCGTGAGCATGTGAACTCCTTGATAAGCCTTTGTGGAAAGCAATCCCATAAGATTCGCAATGTGCTGATTATGGGAGGTAGCCGCATAGCCATACGTCTTTGTGCCATGGTGGGGGACAAGTATAACATTAAGATAATGGATGTTGATAGGGAGCATTGCCTCAAACTGTCGGAACGTTGTCCGAATGCAAAGATAATACATGCCGATGCCCGTGACACGGATGCTCTGCGTGATGCCGGTATCACTGATATGGATGCTTTCATTGCTCTTGCCGACAGTAGCGAGACCAATATCCTCACATGTCTTACCGCAAAGGAATTCGGGGTTATAAAGACTATTGCCGAGGTTGAGAATCTGCAATTCATCTCTGAAGCCGAAGGTCTTAATATCGGAACGGTGATTAACAAGAAGCTTCTTGCCTCATCCCGCATATTCCAAATGTTGCTCGACCGTGACACATCAACCTCCAAGTGTCTTGCGCTTGCCGATGCCGAGGTCGCCGAGATTGTTGCCAAACCGGGTTCAAAGATAACACGTTCGGCGGTCAAGGATATGCGTCTGTCACGAGATATGACCATTGCGGGATTGATACGTGATGGTAAAGGTTACCTTGTTTCAGGTAACACTGTCATAGAGCCGGGCGACAGGGTAGTGGTCTTCACGCTTAACGGTGTGATTCATAAAGTTGAGAAACTGTTCTCGTAAATCTCTTTTCTGATATGGCAAGTTTACGGGACTATACCCCAAGCATAAATTTTCCTGTGCTGTTGCGCATAATAGGGCTTCTTCTCGCCATCGAGAGCGCTTTCCTTTTAGTGCCGTTGGTGACATGCCTTATATATGGTGAGCGTGACTGGATTTGGTTTTTGGTCACGCTGTGCATCACTGCAACCTCAGGGTTATTGATGATGTTCTGTATACATCCACGTTCGTCGAATATGGGTAAGCGAGAGGGATTCCTCCTGACCGCATTGGTCTGGGTCTTTTTCTCGCTGTTCGGAATGTTGCCTTTTATGCTCATGGAGAATGACCCGATGTCGGTTTCCGATGCCTTTTTTGAGGCTATGTCAGGATTTACCACTACCGGTGCAACAGTCATGGGTACTATCAGCCATCTAAGTCACGGGGTCATAATGTGGCGATGTCTTATGCAGTGGATAGGTGGTATGGGTATAATAATCTTCACGTTGGCGGTCATACCTATGCTCAACCATTCGGGCGGTATGCAGATGTTTAATGCCGAGGTGACAGGTATCACGCATGACAAGCTGCGTCCTCGCATATCTCAGACAGCCAAAGGTCTGTGGATGATATATATCACTCTTACAATAGTGCTGTTCGTACTGCTTATCGCAGGTCCTATGGGACCATTTGATGCTTTGTGCCATGCTTTCAGCACTATGTCAACAGGTGGATTCTCTACGGTTGACGCAAGTCTTGCAGAGTGGAATTCGGTATATATAGAGATTGTGGTCACAGTGTTTATGTTCATCGGTGGCACAAGCTTCACTCTTATTTTTAGGGCTGCGCACGGTGAGTTCAAGCCATTGTGGCGTAACGACGTTTTCCGCACATATATCGGGATAATATTTGTGATGTATATCCTGTTTGTGATAGGTATATTTTATCATGGTCAAGCTATATCGGTTAAGGCGGTGACTCTTGACCCGATATTTCAGATTGTCTCAACTATCACTTCCACCGGATATGAGGCTTCCGACTTAAAGAATTGGGGTACGTTTGTGCTTGCGCTTGTTTTTGCTCTTATGTTTTTCGGTGGATGTGCCGGTTCGACAAGCGGTGGTGCCAAGATTGACCGACTGATATACCTCGTGAAGAATTGCAGAAACGAAATTGTACGCACCATTCATCCTAATGATGTGCTTACTGTCAGGGTTAACGACAAGGTTATACCTCATGAGATAGTGTCAAAGGTAATAGCGTTTTTATGTCTGTACGTGATGATAATAATGGTGGGAGGTGTATTGCTCACAGCCCTCGGATTGCCTTTGGTCGATTCGTTCTTTTCCGCATTTTCATGTATAAGTAATACCGGACTCGGAGCTGGAGTCACCGGTTATGGCGAGTCGTACGGCATAGTGCCTGATGTCGGAAAATGGCTTCTCGCACTCATTATGCTGATAGGCCGTCTTGAGCTTTTCACGGTGCTGATACTGTTCACACCCGCATTTTGGCATAAATAATTAATAAATTTATATTTTTATTAATATTTATTTTGCTTGTCAGAATTATACGATTAAATTTGCAAAAAATTTAATAACCATACCGAAATTCTGATAACATGAAAGCAGCAAGAATATTCTTGTCTACTATATCTGTTGCGGCAGGTTTGAATATTGCCGTGGCGGAAGATGTGTATAATCCGGTTCCGCAAGACGATTCAGAGCCAATCACAAATGAGATTTTGCGACTCGACGCAGAGATGCGTTTGGACTATGATCACATTAACCATGGTTCGCATACATATAAACCCGGCACCGGTTTTGAGGGAAAATATCTGATGCTCCGTGTGGACGGGACGATAGTACCCGGTCTTACATATTCGTGGCGTCAACGTCTTAATAAGACTACTTCCGATTTTGCCGGTACTGACTGGGTATATCTGAATTATGATTATAATCGCTGGAATTTTTCAGCCGGTAAAGAGGTTGTTGGAATAGGTGGTTTTGAATATGACCGCGCTCCGATTGACCTTTATGGCAGCTCAGTGTTTTGGAACAACATCCCGTGTTTTAAATTTGGTGCCACCGCAGGTTACGGCATTACTGATTCTGACCGATTGTCATTTCAAGTGACAGAAAGCCCCTTCGTGACCTCAGGCAATCATGACATGTATGGGTTTAATCTCAGATGGAACGGTCGTCATGGTTTCTTCGAGTCAATTTATTCGGCAAACCTCATGGAGTATGCTGAAGACAGATTTATCAGCTATCTTGCGCTCGGAAATAAATTTTATTTCGGCAATATGTGGCTTGAATTTGACTTTATGAACAGAGCTGCATCACATCAGCCGTTTTTCTTCAAGGATTGTTCGGTTATGACTGAATTGTCATATACAAAAGGTGATTCATGGCGCATCTATGGCAAATATACCTACGATGTCAACCATTCAGGCACTGCTGCCGACTTGGTTGTGATGGATGGAACCGAGATGAACATGGGTGGCGCAGGTTTGGAATACTTCCCATTGAAGTCCAAACGGCATCGTTTGCGTTTACACGCCGGATGTTTCTATTATTGGGGTAAAAACGGTAATCCCGATAATTTCATTCAGGATAAGACCCTTTATATATCCACAGGCGTGACATGGGATATGAATATTTTGAATATCAAACATAAATAAAACCATGGATATGAACACAGACATAAATGGCAACGAAGTCATGGCGACGAAAGAGATTGCCGGTGCCACACAAAAAGTGAAAAAACAATCCGCACTGAAGAAATATGAAGGTTTGATATGCCTTGTGGTGGTGATCGGGCTTTTCTATTATCTTGGTCAGGTGATGGGTTTGGCTAACATGCTCAACACCCTGATGAGGACAGCTCACGACCTGCTGCTGAATACTGTTTTTTATCTAATGGCAATATGTGTGATGACAGGCGCCATAGGGCGTATATTTGTGGAATTCGGTGTTGTCAAGATGGCGGAACGAATTTTGCGCCCGCTTATGAAGCCTCTATTCAACTTGCCGGGCGTTGCGTCGCTTGGAGCCGTGATGACTTTCCTGAGTGACAATCCTGCAATCATATCGCTTGCCAATGACAAGCGTTTCAGCTCATATTTTAAGAAATTCCAGTTCATATCGTTGACAAATTTCGGCACGGCATTCGGAATGGGGTTGCTTGTGATGGTTTTCATGGTAGGGCAGGGATTCTTCTGGCAGCCGTTGGTCGGATTCTTCGGTGCGTTTTGCGGATGTGCCGTATCCACAAGGCTTATGCAGTATTTTGTGCTGAAAAATTATCCGCATTATGCCACGGAAGATGTTACCACCTCTGAAAATGTGACCGAGGTAGAGGAAGAGAAGGTCGAGAAGAGCGGTTTTCTCCGTGTGCTTAATTCTCTACTTGACGGTGGTCGTACAGGCGTTGATGTCGGTATTGCTATCATACCGGGTGTGCTGATTATTTCAACGATGGTTATGTTGCTCACTTTCGGTCCTGCGTCTGACGGAACATATACCGGTGGTGCATACGAAGGTGTGGCATTCCTGCCATGGTTGGCTGGTAAAATCAATTTCATATTCGACTGGTTGTTCGGTTTCGGCGATCCCCACCTTATAGCATTCCCTATCACTGCGCTTGGAGCTGTTGGTGCCGCACTTGGATTGGTGCCCAACTTCATATCTCAAGGCTGGGTGGATGGAAATGCGATAGCTGTGTTTACTGCTATCGGAATGTGTTGGAGCGGATATCTCAGCACCCACACTGCAATGCTTGATTCGCTCGGCTACCGTGAACTCACATCTAAGGCGATTCTCTCGCACACCATAGGTGGTATCTTTGCTGCCATCACAGCCCACCTCACATACGTGCTCGTCTCTATGTTGATAGCCTAATTAGAAGTTTATAAATAAAAAACGGGGATATGAAAGCCTGTCGGCTCTTATATCCCCGTTTTCTATGAGATGTCTATTATTGTTAGAAGGTTATTTTGTTGAGGTTGATGCTACGTCGGTAGCAGTGTCAACAGTCGGGCGTGAGAGGGAGTGACGTTTGTAGGATGACGCCATTCGTGTGTGATAGTTTCTTCGTGCGTATGACGGACCGTTGTATCCTCTTGCAAATGCTGCCCAGTTTTTCTGTTTAAGATGCTTCACCAAGCCGGTTGAAGTTATGAACTCGGCAAACAGGTCGAGCTGATCTCTTTCTGATCTTGCCATCTTTTCTACAAAATCTTCAAGGCTTTCAGCGCCGCATATCTTCCAGTTGAATCCTCCAATCTGAAACATACCCCAGAATGTGCCTTCAAGGGCTGCCTTATGGTTAATTGATTTGGCTGCGTCAAGGCGTTTATGTGCTTTGGACTGCGAGCCTCGGGATGATGCGAAGACTACTGCATGTGACTTGCTGTACTTTGAAAGATTGACGCCGCGGCGAGTGGCGAAACGGCGGAACATGGAGAGATCAAAATTGATGAGGGGCTTGCCGGGAGCTGCGAACCCTTGATGGGTCGGTCCGGCTTCGATGTCTACGACAGCCTTTATGGCTGCCACTTCCACTCCGAGATGCTCTGCTACCTCTTCGAAATCCTCTTCGGTGAGGGTAAGGATAGTATCGGTCGGAAGCTTGAGTTGTTCAATTTCTGCGATAGCGGTGGAGAGAGAGTCGGCAGGGACATTCCCGTCACGATGTCCTGTTTTGGAGAAAATCATCGTGGAAATGAGAATGGCAGTGCACAGCAATGCTAATCGTCGATTCATATAAAAAAGCTTTAGTGCAACAATGCCCTTCCGCGCCACACGGCGCATAGGGATTAATTATCTCTGTGGGATTGCTGGAATTGATGAATAAGAGCAATCCGATAAAAAGATTGAAGGTGTCTCACGCAGAGCCATGCACACGCATGGCTTCTGCGTTACACCCTATATATTAAGACGCTTTAATAGCGTAAAAGTTTAATCAAATAAAAAAATTCAGGCAATAATGCGATTATTTTTTTAACTCGGCAACCTTTTCAAGTGTGCGTTTGAGTTGTCCCCAGAAGCGTTCTACGGCAGGGATATACATGCGTTCGGAGGGAGAGTGTACGTCACGCAAAGTCGGTCCGAACGATACCATGTCGAGGTAGGGATACTTGGTGAGGAACAGACCACATTCAAGTCCGGCATGTATGGCTTTGATGGCAGGTGTCACACCGTAAAGTTCCTCGTAAGCATCACGTGAAATCTTCATGATGGGTGATTCGAGATTGGGCTGCCATCCGGGATAACCGTCGCCATGCTTTACTTCGGCACCGGCAAGTAGGAAGACTGCTTCAACCTGACGTGCTATATCCCACTTGCGAGATTCCACAGAACTGCGCTGGCTTGTGGTAACCACGATAGTGTTGTCGGGTGCCATTTTGACAGATGCGAGATTTGTGGAGGTCTCTACAAGGCCCTCAAGCTCACGGCTCATAGATACCACTCCGTGAGGAGCGCAATAAAGAGCGCGGATAAGGTTTATAGAGGTGGTCTGGTCGATAGTGAAGTCAGGGGTGTCAACGCTCTCCATTGTGATTTTGAGGTTGGGTTCCAATCCCTTGTATTCATTTTCGAGGTCGGCTATGTAGAGATTAAGCATAGTGCGCACTATCTCTTTCTTAGAAGTGTGTACGCCGATCACTGCATGGCTTGCACGGGGGATGGCGTTGCGGAGATTACCGCCGTCGATTTCCGAAACCACTACTTCATGTTTGCCTGAAAGGTCGAAGAGGAAGCGGGCGAGAAGCTTGTTGGCATTGGCGCGTCCGAGGTGAATGTCTCCACCTGAGTGTCCGCCGTTAAGACCTTCGATATTTATTTTGAAATATAGGAAATCCTTGGGAGCGAATGAACGGTTATAGTGGAAGAACGCCTGTGTGTCCACACCACCTGCGCAACCTACAAATATCTCGGCATCATCTTCTGAGTCAAGGTTGAGAAGCATTGTGCCTGATATCATCCCTTCGCCGAGATTGTTTGCGCCGGTCATACCGGTTTCCTCATCAACGGTGAAAAGAGCTTCGAGAGGACCGTGGGTGTAGCTGTCGTCAGTCAATGCTGCGAGTGCTGCAGCCATACCGATACCATTGTCAGCTCCGAGGGTAGTGCCGTTGGCACGGATCCAGTCGCCGTCAATCACAGTCTCGATGGGTGAGTTTTCGAAGTCGAAGTGCTTGTTGTTTGATTCGCATACCATATCCATGTGACCCTGAAGAATGACGGTAGGAGCGTCTTCATGTCCGGGGGTGGCAGGTTTGCTCATAACTACGTTTCCAACCTCGTCGGTTTTGACTGCTATGTCATGTTTCTTGGCATAGTCAAGGAGGTATTGGCGTATCTTCTCTTCTTTTTTTGAAGGACGAGGCACCTTGGTGATTTCGTCAAAGATAGAGAAAACCAATTGGGGTTGTAGGTTTTTGATTTCCATATAGAAATAGTTTAGTGAAAAATCAATACGTTTTTAGCAAATATTAGCACTCGGATAAAACAAGTGTTAAATATTAGCCTTTTGCACCACTAAATTATAAAATAAAATTGATATGAGCGCAAAAATTGAAGGTAAATTGTTAATTTTGCATCGGAAAACCGAATTTGACGATGAAATTGATACTAATAACCACAATAACTATCCTGCTTCTTGCTTTGGCAGTATTGTTGTTAGGTGTTAAAATCTTCTTTGTCAAGAATGGAAAATTTCCATCGGGGCATGTGCATGATAATCCCAAGCTACGGGAGCGTGGCATAGGATGTGCAAGCCACCCGAAAGATTGATAAACCCAAAAACTATTAAATTTCTCACATTTATTTTTTGACATGAAAAAGTTAGCAATGTCAGCTTCATCGCTGCTTCTGGGGCTCTTAGCTGTTAGTATGACCTCATGCGGTGGTTCAGACTCAAAAGCCTCTTCCGATCCCGCAGTTCAGGCAGTGAAAGCGGCCGATGGTGCAACTACCTCAAACCTCAACATCCGCTATATTGACGGTGATTCTTTAATGACGCATTACAATCTTGCTAAAGACTTTCAGGAAGCTTCTATGCGTGCTGTGTCTAAGATTGAAGGCGCTCGTCAAGCAAAAGCTACAGAGATTCAGAAATTCGCTTCTGCCATAGAGCAGAAAGGTCGTTCAAACGGCTATCTTACCGAAGCAAGTTACAATGCCGATATGCAGAAACTTCAGAAGATGCAGCAGGACGCTGAGAATTATCTCGCAGGTTTGAGCCGTAACACTGAAAATGAGCTTGCACAGCAGCAACTCCAACTCAACGACTCTATCGAAAACTATATTAAGATCTACAATGCTTCCAAGGGTTACGATGCTATCCTCTTCAAGGCAGCCGGTATTTACTTTAATCCCGCTCTTGACATCACCAATGAAATCGTAGAGGGTCTTAACGCCCGCTATAATAAAGTAAGCGAAAGCAAGTAATAAAATACTAAACATAAAACACTGCGGAACGGCACGTCATGATGTCGTTCCGCAGCGTTTTTAATGTGCCTAACCTATGTGATATTAAGATGTGCATATATAATATGTGTAGGGCATTAAAAGATTATCTATAAATAGCGAGCACAGCTTCCGGTCAGGAAGCTGTGCTTATGTTTGTGTGTTTAATAATCAATTTACCTTAAATATCCATTGGAAAATTATAATCTAATTTTTCTCGTAGCTCTATTCTTTAATTGTCCCTAAAAACGGGTTGCAAAATAGTTCTTTTGTTTTTAGTTAGTCTGAATTATATAAAGAATGGGGGAGATTCAGATCAATCTTATCTGATTGAATCGTGAGATTGTAGTCTTAGCGGTAATCAGAAAAACGTACCTGAAGTTTCTTGCGGGCGAAGAATATGCGGCTCTTTACAGTGCCGAGGGGGAGATTCATTTTCTCTGCAATCTCGTTATATTTATAACCTGCGACATGCATAGAGAAAGGTATACGGTATTCATCGGGAAATGCGTTGATGGCATCCGATATTTCACCGGCTCCGAAAGAACCTTCCGGGGTTTCAAGACCTGAATCCTGAGAAAGATTGAGGTGTTAGAGATCCTCAGTCTGATCAATCACCGTGGCGCTGCGAACGACACGGCGATAGTTATTGATGAAGATGTTGCGCATGATGGTGAACACCCAACCTTTGAAGTTGGTATTGTCAACATACTTGCTTTCGTTGTCAAGGGCTTTCAGGGTTGTGTCCTGAAGAAGATCGTAAGCATTGTCTCGATTTGAAGTAAGCATATATGCAAAATTCAAGAGATTGCCTTGAAGGCTCATAAGCTTGTTCTGAAATTCCTGAGTTCCCATTTTTATATCGTTTTAGAGAGTTGAACGTTTGTTTTTATTGTTAATGATGATTCTCAGCATCCCCCCGGTTTTTTCGTTTTTATGGGGTTTGCTTTGTTGAACACTTCAAAATTACATCCTTTTAATGGAACTACGAGATATTGTGTCTAAAAAATCGCAACAATTATTCAAAATTAGTTAAATATTTACATAACTAATTAGAAATCAGATAATATATGGTATTACAAATTTGTTACAAAATTATTACAATTTGGACTTGTTGTAATAATTCTGCAAATTTAGATGGGTAGGAATGTCTCTAAATCTGTAGACTCAGTGAATTGGTAGTATGTCGGGAGAGGAGAGCGAGTTTGAGGAGTATGTTTCTATTGTTAGGATAGTGGGTAGATGTTTTGTTTTTATTTTAGGAGTGTGTTAGTTGTAGATTAAACAATAATTTTGTTAAGTAGGAGTGGGTGTGAAAGTTCACCATGGATATAATGCTTGAGCACAGAAAAAGTTTTTAAAATTTATAAATTTAACTCTGTGATGTTAAATTTAACACTAATCTGACATTCCCAGCCATGAAATTATGAAAAAATATGAAGTGGAGGGTAATCGGAGTAATCGGACTGATCGGATTAATCAGACTAATCAGACTGATCAGACTAATCGGATTTGTCTGATAAGTCCGATTAGTCCGATTTGTCAGACTGTGATATAAAAAATGTGGTAAAGCCTAATTAGGCTTTACCACATTGCTATATTTACTGTAAATTACCTGTCGGGATTAATCAGCGAATTTAGCTTTGATGAATTCACGGTTAAGACGTGCGATGTTGCTCAGAGGAACGTTCTTAGGACATTCAGCTGCGCAGGCACCGGTGTTGGTACAGTTACCGAAGCCGAGTTCATCCATCTTCTTAACCATTGCACGAGCGCGACGAGCACGTTCTACCTGACCTTGGGGAAGCAATGCGAATTGGCTTACCTTAGCTCCTACGAAGAGCATAGCTGAACCGTTCTTGCAAGCTGCCACACAAGCACCGCAGCCGATACAAGTTGCTGAGTCCATTGCTACGTCAGCCACTTCCTTAGAGATGGGAAGGCTGTTGGCATCCTGAGCGCCGCCGCAGTTGAATGACACATAACCGCCTGCCTGCTGGATCTGATCGAATGCGTTACGGTTAACCATAAGGTCACGGATCACAGGGAATGCGGCTGAACGCCAAGGTTCGATGGTGATAGTGTCCTCGTTGTTGAACTTACGCATGTGAAGCTGGCAAGTAGTGATGCCCTGCACGGGACCGTGGGGATGTCCGTTGATATAGAGTGAACACATACCGCAGATACCTTCGCGGCAGTCGTTGTCAAACACCACAGGTTCTTCACCCTTATCGACAAGCTGCTGATTGAGCATGTCGAGCATTTCGAGGAAGCTGCTACCGGTCGATACGTTTTCAACACGGTAGGTTTTGAACGCCCCTGGTTCTTTGGGACCACGTTGACGCCAAATCTTGAGGTTTACATTTATAGTATGTTCCATTGTTTCGAATTTTTGACTTATGACTTGTAGTTACGTGTTTGAACCTTGATTTCAGTATAGTTGAGGGGTTCTTTCAAAAGGATAGGCTTTTCGTTGTCGCCGGTGTATTTCCAGCATGACACATACATGTAATCTTTGTCATTACGTGCTGCTTCGCCGTCGGCAAGCTGATACTCTTCACGGAAGTGAGCACCGCATGATTCGTTACGGTTGAGTGCGTCAATAGCCATCATTTTGGCAATCACGAGGAAGTCTTCAAGACGAAGGGCTTTTTCAAGCTCAGTGTTGAGATCGTCAGCCTTACCTACGATGCGAAGGTCGGTGTAGAATTCCTTACGAACTTCTTCTACTTCTTCGATAGCCTTTACAAGACCCTGAAGTGTACGGCCCATACCTACGAGATTCCACATCACATGACCGAGACGTTTGTGTATCTGGTCGGGTGACTTGGTACCCTTGATTGACATGAGCTTGTTGATACGCTCGCGAACGGCTTTTTCAGCTTCGTCAAATTCCTTAGTGTCAGTGGTGAAGTGAGGCACCTTAATCTGATCGCTGAGGTAATTCTGCATGGTGTAGGGGAGCACGAAGTAACCGTCGGCAAGACCCTGCATGAGGGCAGAAGCACCGAGGCGGTTTGCGCCGTGGTCAGAGAAGTTACATTCACCGATAGCGAAGAGACCCTTGATTGAAGTCTGAAGCTCATAGTCAACCCAGATACCACCCATTGTATAGTGGCTTGCGGGGAAGATCATCATAGGAGTCTCGTATGGGTTGTCATCAGAGATCATCTGATACATGTCGAAGAGGTTGCCGTAGCGGTCACGAACAACATCCTCACCGAGGCGGTCGATTGCATACTTGAAGTCAAGATATACAGCGTTGCCGGTACCTACGCCATAACCTGCGTCGCAACGTTCCTTGGCTGCACGGCTGGCGATGTCACGAGGACAGAGGTTACCGAATGCCGGATAGCGGCGTTCGAGATAGAAGTCACGGTCCTCATCGGGTATATCGGTAGGCTTTTTCTTGCCTGCACGGATTGCTTCAGCGTCCTCTTTCTTCTTGGGAACCCAGATACGTCCGTCGTTACGAAGTGATTCACTCATAAGAGTAAGCTTCGACTGGTCTTCGCCATGAACGGGGATACAGGTCGGGTGGATCTGAGTGAATGCGAGGTTTGCAAGATAAGCACCCTTCTTGAATGCCTGAACAGCTGCTGATCCGTTACAACCCATAGCGTTGGTTGAAAGGAAGAATGCACGGCCGTAACCACCGGTTGCGAGCACCACTGCGTGAGCTGCGTAACGTTCGATTTCGCCTGTGATAAGGTTGCGGACGATGATACCGCGAGCGCGTCCGTCGATGATAACGACGTCGAGCATCTCACGACGATTGAATGAACGTACTGTTCCTTTCTTTATCTGACGGTTGAGCGAAGCGTAAGCGCCGAGAAGAAGCTGCTGACCGGTCTGACCTTTGGCATAAAATGTACGTGACACCTGTGCGCCACCGAATGAACGGTTGGCAAGGAGACCTCCGTATTCACGAGCGAAAGGTACACCCTGTGCAACGCACTGGTCGATAATGTTGTTTGACACTTCTGCAAGACGGTATACGTTGGCTTCACGTGAACGGAAGTCACCACCCTTGATTGTGTCATAGAAGAGACGGTATACAGAGTCACCGTCGTTCTGATAATCCTTGGCTGCATTGATACCACCCTGTGCTGCGATAGAGTGAGCGCGGCGGGGTGAATCTTGGATGCAGAAGTTATATACGTTAAAGCCAAGTTCACCGAGAGTTGAAGCGGCCGATGCACCGGCGAGACCGGTACCTACCACGATAACATCAAGGTTACGCTTATTGGCGGGGTTGACGAGTTTCTGATGAGCTTTATAGTTTGTCCATTTCTGGGCTAAAGGTCCTTCAGGAATTTTTGAGTCAATCTGATATTCAGGGAGCTTGGAGGATTCGATGTCGGCAAAATCCTTCATTATAGGGGTTGAGTCAATCATACCCTCAAGGTTCTTGTTATCTGCCATATCTGTGATTGTTATTTTATTCATTAATGGTTAATACACCCCGGGGGTTAAAGATTTTCGGGTTGAGCGTCAGGGCAAACATCACCACCGCAAGTTCCCTGTGCTGCCTCGCAACCGGGCATTCCGGGAACGAGTGCGTCCATCTGAAGAGCGTGGGTTGATGCTTTGCTCTCTACATATTCTTTAAGCTCCTGTTCAAAGCTGTTAGAGTGTGCGCGTACGGTAAACACTACAGCCTCAGCGATGAAGAGTGCCACAACGATGGTAGTCCACCAGCAGCCGATTTTCTTCAAGCGGGGGAGCCATGTGTCGTTATCCCAACCTGCGCTCTGGAACATTGACCACATACCATGGTTCATGTGGAACCAAAGGGCGATAAAGCCGGCGATGTACACTATCGGAGTGTATACTTGGCTGAACGCGATTTGGATGAAAAGTGAACCGGCAGCGGGGGGAACAGCTACACCTTCGTGCATATAGTCGCAGTGAAGGATTTCAGCAAGCTGCATTTTTGCCCAGAACTGGATCATGTGAACCACGAGGAATGCGAGGATCACGATACCGAGCACGAGCATGTTCTGAGATGCCCATTCTACTTGGGCGGGTTTTGACACCACATCATAACGGTCATTACCGCGGGCTTTGCGGTTCTGAAGTGTCAGCCATACGGCATAGAAGATGTGGATGATGAAGAGTGCGGCAAGACCGATGGTAGCTACGAGCGCATACCAGTTGGCGCCGAGAAATTCGCAAACTGCATTATAGCCTGAGGGCCAAAAGAGAGCGACACCGTTCATCAAGCAGTGAAACGTGACAAATAGGACAAGGCAAATGCCCGTGAGTGCCATCACGAACTTCCTTCCTATAGATGAGCAAGTTAACCACATAGTAGTTCTGTTAAATGAAATTAGTATTACTTAATTGATTGAATTGAATTCTATCACAAAATGCTATTGTTGAGAAAGTATCGAATACTATAATAATATACAATATTAATAGTACCTCATGGATTATACTGCAAAGTTAGTGCAAATCATCGGTGTTTACAAGAATTAAAGAAAAATTTCTTTAACTAATTTAAGGGGAATAAAAGATTATTTATGGATATTTGGAGAATCACGAGAATTCTTTGTATTTTTGTAATCAAAATAATCCCGTAAATGCTATGATGATACTCTACCGTATATATCAGATTTTAATAATGTGCCCCTTGATAGTGGTGTCAACCATTATCACGGCTGTGCTGACGGTTATTGGCTCGGCTTTGGGCTTCGGTAAATGGTGGGGTTATTATCCGGAAGTCATCTGGTCAAGGATATTTTGCTGGCTTGCGTTCGTGAAGGTCACTGTGCGCGGGCGTGAGAATATTGATAAGAACACTTCCTACGTTTTCGTTGCCAACCATCAGGGTGCCTACGACATTTTTACCGTCTACGGCTACCTCGGGCATAATTTCCGCTGGATGATGAAATCGAGCCTTCGTAAGATACCTTTCGTGGGTTGGGCTTGCGCTTGGGCTAAGCAGATATTTGTCGATAATTCCACCGCAAGTGCCACTCGCCGCACCATGGCTGAGGCTGAAAGGCTGTTGAGCGGAGGTATGTCATTGGTGGTTTTCCCCGAAGGTGCCCGCACTTGGACAGGGGAGATGCGTCCGTTCAAAAAGGGTGCTTACCGTCTGGCTGTGGAATTCAACCTCCCGGTAGTGCCGTTGACCATCGACGGTGCTTTTCACGTTTTGCCGAGATTTAAAAAACTTCCTGTGCCGGGGCATATATACCTCACCATTCATAAGCCCATCAATCCTGATGGCGACGGTCACGACCTGTCAAAACTTATGCAGGAGTCACGGCAGGTTATCGAAGAGGGATTGCGCCGATAGGGGAGTGTTGTCAGTGCTGACAGACGTGGAAGTAAACATATTATAGTGTATATGTGTTTTAAGATTGTCATTTTGTCAGTCCCGACTGACAAGGTTAGCCTATGGCACAATTTATGCAGTATCTTAAATCGTAAATTAAACTTATAAGCAAAAAATTATAATCATTAAAATAAACTCTTAATATTTAGAATTATGAATATTAAACCCTTAGCAGATAGAGTTTTAATTAGCCCTACTCCAGCAGAAGAAGTTACAGCCGCAGGTATCATCATACCTGATTCAGCAAAGGAAAAACCATTGAGAGGCACAGTTGTAGCCACAGGCAATGGCACAAAAGATGAAGAAATGGTAGTAAAGGCAGGCGATGAGGTGCTTTTTGGAAAATACGCAGGTTCAGAAGTCGAACTTGAAGGCACCAAGTATCTTATCATGCGCCAGAGCGACATTCTCGCAGTTCTTGAGAAATAATAAGACATTATTTATATATAGATAAAAGTACAATCGCCCCCTCCATGGCGATTTAAAATAAAATACAATCATGGCAAAAGAAATAAAATTTGATATAAAGGCTCGTGAAGAGCTTAAAAAAGGTGTTGACGCTCTTGCCGACGCCGTTAAAGTGACACTCGGACCGAAGGGTCGTAACGTGATCATCGAAAAGAAATTTGGCGCTCCCCACATCACTAAGGACGGTGTGACCGTGGCTCGTGAAGTGGAGCTTGAGGACGCTTTCCAGAATATGGGCGCACAGCTCGTGAAGGAAGTGGCTTCAAAGACCGGCGACGATGCTGGTGACGGTACCACTACAGCTACTGTCCTCGCTCAGGCTATCATTAATGTTGGTTTGAAGAACGTGGCAGCCGGTGCCAATCCTATGGACATCAAGCGTGGTATCGACCGTGCGGTTTCTATCGTAGTGGAAGGTATCAAGGCTCAGAGCGAAGAGGTAGGCGACGATTTCAAGAAGATCGAAGATGTTGCCCGTATCTCTGCCAACAACGATGAAGCTATCGGTGCTCTCATCGCCGAAGCTATGAAGAAGGTAAAGAAAGAAGGTGTCATCACTGTTGATGAAGCTAAAGGCACTGAAACCACTGTTGACATTGTGGAAGGTATGCAGTTCGACCGTGGTTACATCTCCCCCTATTTCGTTACCAATACCGAGAAGATGGAATGTGAGATGGAAAATCCCTACATTCTTATCTACGACAAGAAGATTTCAAACATCAAGGATATCCTCCCCGTGCTCGAAGCTACAGCTCAGAGCGGCCGTGGTCTGTTGATCGTTTCCGAGGATGTTGATCAGGAAGCTCTTGCCACTCTCGTTGTCAACCGTCTCCGTGGTTCATTGAAGGTTTGCGCCGTTAAGGCTCCGGGCTTCGGCGACCGTCGTAAGGAGATGCTTGAGGATATCGCAGTGCTCACAGGCGGCACAGTGATCTCTGAAGAGAAGGGTATGCAGCTCTCCACAGCTACCATCGATCAGCTCGGTCGTGCCGAGAAGATTACTGTCAACAAGGAAAACACCACTATCGTAAACGGCGCAGGCAACAAGGACGCCATCGCCGCTCGTGTGGCTCAGATTAAGGCTCAGATCGAGCAGACCACCAGCGACTACGATCGTGAGAAACTTCAGGAACGTCTTGCCAAGTTGGCAGGTGGTGTGGCAGTCCTCCATATCGGTGCTCCCAGCGAGGTTGAAATGAAGGAGAAGAAGGATCGTGTTGACGATGCCCTTTCTGCTACCCGTGCAGCTATCGCCGAAGGTATTGTCCCCGGTGGTGGTGTGGCTTACATCCGTTGCGTGAAACTCCTTGAAAATGTCAAGGGCGCTAACGAAGACGAGACCACAGGTATCAAGATCATCCTTCGTGCCATCGAAGAGCCTCTCCGTCAGATCGTGGCTAACTCAGGCGACGACGAAGGTGCCGTTGTGGTACAGAAAGTTAAGGACGGCAACGCTGACTTCGGTTACAATGCCCGCACAGGCGAATACGAGAACCTTCTCGCAGCCGGTGTCATTGACCCTGCCAAGGTTACCCGTGTGGCACTCGAAAATGCCGCTTCTATCGCCGGAATGTTCCTCACCACTTCATGCGTCATCGCTGACAAGAAAGAGGACAATCCTGCTCCCGCAATGCCCGCACCCGGCATGGGTGGCATGGGCGGCATGATGTAATCATGACATAAGAATCACCCCTTAATCTCCCCCTGCATGAGATCCCAACCAATCTCATACAGGGGGAGACTTCGTATATTGAATTTAAATTCTTTATATTGCCTATTCATTCCAATTCGGATATTTTAATTAATTTTGTGTTTGGAAATCAAAGCCTACCACTCTGAATGTGCAAATATAGATTTAATATTATCCGTCACTTTTTTCTTGCTTTTATTGCTGTCACATTTGTAAGCACCATCGTGTCATGTACCCGTAATTCCAATATGGAAGGGCTGTTATCGGCTGCCGAGGCAGTGATGGATGCTCATCCCGATTCTGCGCTCGTTTTGCTCGATTCGTTAGATGGGTCAGCCACGCTTCACGGCTTGATGAACGAATCCGATCGTGCCCGTTATGCCCTTCTGCTCACACAGGTGCGCCATAAAAATTATATCGACGAGACATCTGACTCGCTTATCACCACAGCTGTCGATTATTACGACCGCCATTCCTCAGCCGAGCCTTTCCGGCTCATGCTTTCACGCTATTATCAGGGGGTGGTGAGAAGCAACGCTCGCAACTACGCCTCGGCGATACTCTCGCTCATGAAAGCCGAAGCACTCGCCGAACGTCTCGACCAGCCCCTTTGGCTCGGCAGAGCACAGTTAGCGATCTCCGACATTTATAACGACATCCATTCCCCAGCAGATGCTGTCCGTTATACGGAAAAAGCTTGCAATACTTACCGGCAATCCAAGGATTCATTTAATCTAAGGTATGCTGAAGAAGCATTAATAACGTCACTTAACAATGCGCATCGTTATGAGGATGCTTTACGATTGGGTGAAAGAATGTATAAGGAGGTGGTCACTGACCGTGACACGATATTTATGGGGCGACTTTTGGAGTCAATAGGCTTTTCAAGGCAGCATTTGAATCTCCATCATGAAGCTATTGACGCATTCAGAAAATTTCAGGCACTCGCCCCGCGAAAAATGAAGATCAATCATTACTATTACCTCTCCACAGCCTTATGGAATGCCGGGAGACATGCCGAATCTAAGGCGTTGATTGATTCTATAAGATTAATGTTTGGGAGCAAGGGAGATGTGCATCCCGGCATCCTCCATGATTTGGGTATGATTGATGAGGCTTATAATCAGCAGAAGAGAATTTCAGACGAAGCGAATGATTTTGTCGGAGATATTCTCAGCCAAAATGTTTCTGCCACAGTTGCTCAATACTACGATGAAGAAATAGCCGTCAAAGAGGTTCGTTTGCGTCAAAACCGCATTATCGCTACTATTATCATAATAGGTGTGACAATCATAGTGATTCTCATAGTCGGATTTCTTTATTATAAGATTTCTGTCACCCGGCGAGAGAAACTTAAAAAAGAGCTTGAGATAATCGACCTTGCTAAAGAGCTTGGCTCATTGAACATAAAATTATCAGAAACAGCCGATAATTTGACCTCATCCAATGCTCGGCTTGACGCTTTAAGTTCCCAAAGCTCGGTGTTGCTCTCCGAAAAGAGCAGGATTGAGAACGATAAACTTAATGCCGTTTCATTGTTGTGTGAGATATACCATTCCGCAAATTCCGATAACTCCGGGAAGTCGCAGAAAGTTGACGTGGCGTTGGCGTTTATAAAAAGTGTGGCGTCCGATCCCTCATTGATACATGACCTTGAAGAAAAAATCGACCGTGAATATGGAGGACTTATGCGGAGGTTCAAAGAGCAGGTATCCAATATTACTGATAAAGAGATTATCGTGTTTATTTGTGGAGTGCTTCGTGTCTCACCTATTGCCATACAGTATATTTGGGATATTAAACGAGTTAGCTTCTACTCTCTTCGCAAGCGTTTGCGTAATAAGATTGAGTCAGAATCACCTTCCGATATGCCTATATTCCTTAAACATCTTCGCTAATTTTGTGTGTTAACTATTTTTAACTATTGGGCATCTCATTTTTGCCCCCTGCCACAGCTATCTGAGAGCACTATTTTAGTCTGCCTAATTTTTAACATATTAGGCAGGCTGTATTTGTTTGAGTATTAGTGTTTTATAATATGTATGTCTAATTGTTAAAATTGAGATATTGTTTCTCCAACCCAATTCTAAATACCTAATTTTGCATTGACAGAAAAATTTTATCAAACTAAGACTGTAACAATTTAAAACATTTCTCGTTATTAATATTAACCCTATAAGTAATAGGGGATGTTGGAGAATACTCAATTTAACGCCTAAAATTAATGAAACGTTTTTATTTTATCATCACTATTATCCTATCGTGTGGTTTACCCATGTTCGGACAAGAACCTGCTGATACCTTGAAATCAAAGCAGCTTGACGAGGTGGTTGTTTCCGCCAAACTTTTGGAACGCAAGGGCAACGAGGATATTATCACCGTCACTAAGTCAATGCGTGAAGGGACTAAGAATGTTGGAGAATTATTAGGCAGGGTTACCGGAGTTTTCTACAATCCCCTCACCACCGACCTGCAATACTTGGGTTCAAAGAATATACTCATATTGGTGGACGGCGTGGAAAAAAACGCTGATTACATCAAACGGCTCCGCCCTGAACGATTCAACAAAATTAAAATCACAAATATGCCCACAGGAATCTATGCCGGTTATGATGCGGTGATTGACCTTCGTACCCGACCGTTATACACCGGTTATGAGGGCTTGGCTCTTGCTGAGGTCGTAATGGTTCCCGACGGCAATAACGGGGAAGGGAAGAGCCTACGTTCGTCACGGTCAATCGGACAGTTCACCTATACCCGTGAAAAATTCAACATCGATTTCTCCACAGGTTATACTTTCGCACAACAGGGTTTTAGCGACTATTTCGAAAGGTCGTACCCTTTGAACGGGCTTGTGGAGACCACATTGGAAAACAAGGGCGACTCCCCCAACAAGTTGGGGCGCAACAGCCGCTATTATGCGGACTTTGCAATCGACTATGAAATAAACAGAAGACATTCCATCTCGGCGAAATTGTCAACGACCCCCTCGTCAAGCCGGGATGATTATGAATATAATATTGTGCGGGCTTTTACCGGACGTAATTACAATGACACTGTGTTTGAAAAACAGGACATTGATGTTAAAGGGAGAATGGATCTCCTTGCCGGTTTATGGTACAGGGGTCGAGTTTCAGGATGGAGGTTAAACGCCAATCTTGCCTATAACCATATCGGTTATAAATGGTGCAACAGCGTGAGGCGTAGTTCCGGGTATGAGAATATCGACAACCGTAAGGTGCTGTCTAAATACGTTTCCGGAGGAATGGAGGCGAGCCGACAAAGTAGCAATTCCAAATGGATGTTCTCGTTGTCTGACAATTTCATTTTTACGAATTATCGAGAGAACAGGTTAGGGACGGACCGTAAGCTGTCAGGAAACAAAAGTTTCCGCAACACATTCAACGGAGCTGTGCAGTTCCAAGGAAGCGACAAACTTTCATTCGGATTAAATGCCGGTTTCTCAGTGTTCAGAAATTCATACAAGGGCGAATCCGACACCCATGTCACACCAAAAGCGGGAGCGCAAATGATGTGGATGCCATCAAACAAGATGCTTATGCGTTTCAATTATAAGGTGTCAACGCAATATCCGTCACTTTCCCGCTTGCAGAATTACGGACAGTTCATCGACTCGTTGATGTACAATGTCGGTAACCCCCGTTTGAAACCGGCGCTGAACCATAACCTCTCGTTGTCTGCCACCATATTTAACAGTGTCACAATTGAAGGCAGATACAACAGGATGTCAAATTCAATATTAGAGTACCTCACCCCTGAGTATGGCGAGATACCTTCAGGAGCGGAGACGTATTACACACAACGCGGCTCTGTGAACGGCACCCGGGATAACTGGAGCGTCAATCTGACATACAACAAAGCATTCGGGACACATTGGCAAATGTCGCTGACAGGCTCGGTTGTGGGACATTCGGCAGAGTATCGGGGGGTAAAATCCTCCAAAATCCTCCCTGAGTATTCTTGGTTTGTCCTATATCAGATAATGAACGGCAGCCTGCAATTTTATCTGAGTGGTCACATGCAGTCGTTATCCGTCATCACCCCTCAGACTAAAAACTGGTGTCTGGATGATGGAAACGCTTTGGCTGTTTCCAAGATGCTTTTTAACAATAGATTGCAGATATTGGGAATGTGGTATATTCCGGTGCATTTCTCAGACGGCAAATGGCATGGAGGTGTGACCTCTGAATCATACCGGACTCGATATTGGGCTGATAACCAGTTCAGAACAGATAACATGTTTCAGATCTCAATATTGTATAGATTCAATGGAGGAAAATCAGTAAGAAAATACAATCGCCAAAGTGAAGCGGTTGAATTATAATAATTACTTAAAATTTTTAGTTGTTGAAAATCAATTAAAAAATTAGCTCCCACTTCGGGATTGCTTCATGAGATGGAAGAGCTGGCGGTACTTGGTGTCACAACCGGTGGTGACAATTACAGATATTACCAGCTCTTTATAAAACAACGTGTTTTTGTTTGTAGTTAGGCGCAATTTCGCTATTTTTGCATGGCGATTTTTCGCTTATCTATGAATAATCATCGTTTAAATTTTTATGAATAAAAAATCATTTTTTCTGCTTTCAGCCGGTTTATTGGCTGTGAGCGCTTGTGCGGTTGAGACTCAGCCTAACTACACACTGTCGTTCCCTGTCCCGGCTGACAAGAACAACACCATGGCTTATCTCCTTGACTGGGACAATGGTCAGAAGCTTGACTCTGTAGTGGTTTCAGACGCTCAGGTTAAATTTTCAGGTGTCATCGACGATGCCACACTCGGACGACTTGTAGTGGATGGCGCCCGTGGTCCCATTTTCATACTTGAAAAAGGTAATATAGTGATTTCTCCCGAAGGTAAGCCCTCAGGAACACCTTTGAATGATAAATTTGTGTCATACACACAGCTCATGAGCGAGATAGGCAAGGAGTATCAGACCCTTAACCTTGAGGACTCTGTTCAGGCTGCCAAAGCAAAACAGCTTGAAGCCGACTATGACGCAGTGCCTATGAAAGCCTATCAGGAGAATATCAATAACCCAGTGGGACTTTACTGGTTCCTTCAGCAGGCTTACGAGATGGACCTCGCACAGCTCGACGCTGCGATATCCAAAAATCCCGGTCTTGGCAAGTCTAAAAGAGTAGAATCTCTACGTAATTCTCTCCTTGCCAAAGCCGAAACCTCGGAAGGGAAGCAATATAAGGATTTCGAAGTCACCTACGACGGGAAAGTGCAGAAGCTCAGCGACTATGTAGGCAAAGGTCATTACACACTCGTTGACTTTTGGGCAAGCTGGTGCGGACCTTGCATCCGTCAGACCAAGGTGATCAAGCAACTCTACAACAAGTATAAGGACAAGGGTCTTGAAGTGGTAGGCGTTGCCGTGTGGGACGAACCTGCCAACACACTCAAGGCTATCAAGAGCCACGGTCTTGAATGGAGCTGCATCATGGACGCTCAGACCATCCCTACTGACATATACGGCATTTCAAGCATACCCTGCATCATTCTGATTGACCCCGACGGTAAGATTGTGTCACGTGACAAGCAGAGTCAGGAACTTATCGATGATGTTGATGCTGCCATGGCTGATTTCCATCCCGAGACTTCGGCTGTCATGGATAACGAAGCGAAAAATGACACTGCTTCAGCCGACACCACTGTGATATTCTAAATGCTTGGCTTAGATGACAGAAAGAGATATTAAAGATTTACTTGATACGGAGGCGGCGAGGATTAACTCGCCGTCTTTTATTGGCGATGACCCGGTGCAATTTCCCCGTCGATTCTCGGAGTTGAGAGATATCGAGATAGCGTCATTGCTCAGTGCCACTATTGCGTGGGGCAATCGTAAGATGATATGCCGTGACTGTGACAGGATGTTGTCGCTGATGGACAACCAGCCCTACAAATACATGATGGATGAAGGCTACGAGGATCTGCCCGACGACATGAATATCCACCGCACATTCTTCACCAAGCATTTCAAATATTACCTTCGTGGATTGAAAAAAGTGTATGACGAGTGTGGCTCGTTGCAGGAATTTGCCCGTAAACTGGATATAGCTTCCGATCCGGCTCCCGCTTGGAAACTTGTGGAGGGGATAAATATGAAGCTTGCCGAGGCAAACCCTGACCAACCGGTGGAATATGCCTCACGCTGCCTGCCTCAAAACTTGGTCACCTCTGCCTTGAAGCGTGTGAACATGGCTTTGCGATGGCTTGTCAGGACTGACGGCATAGTGGATATGGGTGTGTGGGATGTGATAAATCCCTCTCATCTGTATATCCCGTTGGATGTGCATGTCGGTGACATATCGCGTGAACTCGGGCTGTTGACACGTAACGCCAACGACCGCCGCTCGGTAAATGAGGTCACTGATCATTTGCGCCGTTTCAACCCGGCGGATCCCACCATATACGATTTCGCCCTCTTCGGCATAGGCATGAAGCTCTGATAGGCTCAGACATAAAAATTATAGCCCGTTGATGTTTTTTGTCAACGGGCTATAATTTCTTTATGCGGATGTTATGTTATCTTCCTGAAGCAAGGATTTCGTCACGCAGACGAGTGTTGTAATCCTTCTGTTCATTAAGATTTTCAAGTGTCAGATGCATACGGTAACGCCAGTAGTGACGAGGATTAGCCGGTATGTTTATAAGCTCTTCGCGCGGGTCTTGGCGGCGCAGCACTCCGTCAATCGACAGCCAATCCTGCAACGGCAGGATGCAAAGCATAGAAGGAGAGTCGAGGTGGAGCTTTATGATGCGGTCGCATATCCACGGTTCGGCATATTGCGGAGCCTCGCCCGGTTCACGCAGCACTTGGTTATAGAAGCGTTGGGTGACATCTCTGTCAGCTTCCCACCAGCGGCGTATACCATCCATATCGTGGGTTGAGGTGGTGCATACTGAATAGTACGGATATGACCATGTGTTGCCGAATTCAGTTGAAGGATCCTTTGGCATACGCTGTATCTCAAGCGCAAGAATCTCAAGCTGGTTTATAACAGCCGGCACACATGCGGGAATCATGCCGAGGTCTTCGGCACATACAAGCATGTCGGTAGCGTCGATGAGCGGTGGGAGCTTCCACATAGCCTGACCATACCAGAAGTCGTTGTTGCGGCGGTAATAGAAGTCATTATACAAGCGGTTGAAACACCAGCGCTCGTAATCTGTAAGCGAGCGATATATATATGTGAACTGTGCCGATATGCGTGGATGGTATTTACCTTTCTCATACGGATCCTCTATGAAAAGCACATCGTCTATAAGTCCGAGGAGTGCGTTGCATATCTTGTCGTTCTTGTCGTTCTTCTCCTGTCCGGCAAAGTAGTCCACAACCTTGCGCTGAGTGTTGAACTCGTCACGCAGATGGTATTTGCCATATCCTTCATCTATCAGGTAAGCGTCACGACATTCATCGGTGTATTCCCCGAAGAAGTCATGCAGCATATAGTCCATGATGAAAGGCTTGGTCTGACGGTCAACGTCAATCCAGAAATCATATCCGTTGCGAAGTTCGTCGGCAGTGAAGGGTAGAGCCCTGTTGAATGTGCCGAGGAGTCCGTGAACGGCATCCATAGGTATCTGCCATATACGGAAGAATCCGAGCACATGGTCTATGCGGTATGCGTCGAAATATTCAGCCATTTTGCGGAAGCGTGATTTCCACCATGCGAATCCGTCCTTCGACATCTCTTCCCAGTTGTAGGTCGGTAAGCCCCAGTTCTGACCGAGCACGGAGAAATCATCCGGCGGAGCACCGGCTTGACCATTGAGGTTAAAGAGTCGGGGAGATATCCATGCGTCGGCACTCGTGCGGGAGATTCCGATAGGTATGTCACCTTTTATAGCCACACCTTTTGAATGTGCGTAATCACGCACCTCACGCATCTGTTTGTCAAGGAAATACTGAATGTAATATACGTAATTTATATCATACTGATGTTCAGCTATAAATCCTTTTATCTTCTCAGGGTTATAGACAGCGTATTCGCCCCATTTATCCATTTCAGGAGTGTGGTTTAAGTCTCTGAGCACACAGTAAGCAGCGTAAGGGGTAAGCCATGACTCGTTTTTGCTGAAGAAGGTTTTGAATTCATCGGAAGCGAGCACGCTTTCGCCATCCTGTGCGAAAAGCTCGTGAGTGAATTCGTTTTTACCGTTGTTCACACGCTCATAGTCCACCTGCGGAAGCTGGTTCAGCTCTCTGCCGAGATTGTCGAAATAACGCTGACGTTCCTCATTGTGCAGTCGTCCCATGGCTGATATACGCAGGAACATGGGGTGGAGTGCGAATGTGGAGTTGGCATTATAGGGATATGAGTCAGTCCATGTGCCGGTCATGGTAGTGTCATTGATGGGGAGTACCTGCACAAAATTTTGGCGTGTCTGCACAGCCCAGTCAATCATCTTCTTAAGGTCAATGAAATCACCTACGCCGAAATCCTCCTCGCTGCGGAGTGAGAACACCGGGATTGCGACACCTGCGCCTCTCCAAGGAGCTATCGGGTTGACAAGTCGCTGTCCGGCGTCAATGATTGCTTCGTCAGGAGTAGATGGTTTTATATCTATATGGCGGTTGTCTCTGCCTTCCCATGCCACCACGGCACCGGTGTTTTTCTTTACTATAAGAAATTTATAATCTGTGCCGGGAGCTACTGATGCAGCAGGTATATTGACTGTCCATGTCGGATAGTCGGCATCGCTCATCACCGGAGCTTTTGCCGGATCCCATGCGCCGAGCGAGTCTGCCTCGCCGCTTACAGCCACAACTTCATCGGGTTTGATCATAGGTGCGTCAACCGATAGAGTCAGCATCCCGGATGATGGTAACACCTTGGCTGCTCTTTCTTCACGATGGCATATACAATCGGTGAAAGCGCTGCTGTAATAAGGTTTGTCCCACGGCTGATCCTGCCAGCGGTCCACGATGTTTACACGGTGCACGTCACCGGCATGTTCGAAATGGCGGGGTTTGCCCCATTCACGTTTCACATAGCCGTTGTCGTGGCGAACGATATAGCCGTATTCGAATGAACGAATTGAATCAGGAATATCCACTTTGGTAGACCAGCTCTCCGCCCCTTCGAGCTTCATGGGAACTGCGAGTGAAACCTCATTTCCTCCCAGCTCCCTGATCGAGCCGGTTAGAAACAGTGATTCGCCCCATTCAGTGCGGTAATTTACATTAAAGGTAAGTTTCATAAGTATGATATAAATAGTTTTGACACAAAATTAGAAAAAATCTCTAATAGAACAACATATTTGAGCGCAAGAAGTTACCTTAGAAATACTAAAGATGTTCAAAAACATATATTTGGCATATTTATGACAAACAAAAACGGCATCTTTAATGAAAGATACCGTTCTGTTCAGGGATTGCTGTCAGGTTTTTGCCTGTATGTTTATTTGGCGTTCATAAGTTTGTCGAGCACGTCGAAGAATGACGGATCCTCACCCACGGTGATATTTACCAACTTACCTTCCGGATTTATGATGGCTTTTGTCGGGAATGCTTGCACCATGTATTTAGGGAGCAGGTCGCTTGATTCAGGATTGTAAAGATTTACCCATGGCAATTCATATTTAGCCACGGCTTTGCGCCATACATCCTCTTTGTCACGGCAATCTATACCGATAATTTCGAGATTAGGTTTAAGTTGTGCGTATGTCTCTTTAAGTTTCGGGAACCCTTTTATGCACCAAGGGCACCATGAACCCCAAAAGTCGAGGATTACCCATTTGCCTTTGAAATCCGACAGACTCACATCTTTCCCGTCAAGGTCTTTAAGAGTAAACGCCGGAGCGTCATTTTTGCCGGATGCGAATTCCTGACGCTTTCTGTCAGCTTCGAGTCTCTTCTCGGCAGATGAGCATTGTGCGAGAAGAATAGGGTAAAGCGTGGAAGTAGTGGCTGTCGCAGGGAGGGTTTTGAATGTTTCGAGTAACAATTCCAAATCTTGGACATTCAAAAGGGCATAGATGCTTGCCGGGTTTGTAGGATTAGCTTTGAGATAACCTGTCAGATACTCATTTAATCCATTCATCACACTTTCCATGGTCGCTTCGTCTCTCGGCTCCGCTTTGGCGGCTGCCATATACTTTTCGTAAGCGGCATCTCTTTCCTTATTGATGGCTGTGACTCCATCCATGAGTTCACTTCCTGTAACGGTATACTCAAACGGGTCAATCGAGATTACGTCTATAGTGAGATTGTCATTAGGTTCGGTGAAGAATTGTATCCTATTACGATCTTTCACAGGGATTACATATTGTGATGCGCCTGCTGCTTCAACTGGGAATGTGGCTATTCCGTTAACCACTTCAATTGTGTCAGTAATATATTTCGGACGTTCTGACGAAGGCTTTACCGCATCGCTGATTAGCAGATGCTGCATATTGTATTTACCGTTGCCCTGTCCTTCCGGAAATTTCAAGGTGACATCGCCGAAAGCTATCATTGGGATTGACGCCACAATGATTAAAGTTAAGATTGATTTTTTCATTCTATGTTGGTATAATCAAATTAGTTCATTATATAACTCATGGGCAAAGTTACAATAAATAGCGTTAACATCCATGCAATTAACAAAAGTTTAATCAATAACTGCAAAAGTTATCCTACATAATCTTTACATCAGTAAAATTGGTATATAAATACTGAAAATATATACTTTCAGCCGACCATTATGGAGTATTTTTGCAATCTATTCAGTATGGCATCGTCACATATTGAAATAGTTGAATAACTAAAAACAAAGAATATGAACCGCATTAAATTGACAATCGTTTTTAGCATAATTACATTCACTCCAATTATGGCACAACAGAAAATAGTACAGTCAGCAGGCCGCCAGCAGCTTGGTGACTTTGCTCCGGAGTTCGCACATCTCAACGACGACATCCTTTTCGGCGAGGTATGGAGCCGCAATGACCTCCTTTCGTTGCGTGACCGCAGCCTTGTGACAATCACTTCGCTCATCTCTCAGGGCATTACCGACAACTCGCTTAAATATCATCTCTCTACAGCGAAGCAGAATGGCATCACCTGCACAGAGATCGCCGAAATCATCACCCACATAGCTTTTTATGCCGGTTGGCCCAAGGCGTGGGCGGCGTTCAACCTTGCCAAAGAAGTATGGAATGAAGATATCAAAGGTGACGATGCAAAAGCCGCTTTCGCACGTTCGATGATATTTCCCATCGGAGAACCAAACACGGCATACGCCAAATATTTCACCGGCAACAGTTACCTTGCCCCCATATCCACCGAACAGATACCATTCTTTAACGTTACCTTCGAGCCGGGATGCCGCAACAACTGGCACATACACAAGGCTGCAAAAGGAGGAGGGCAAATGCTTGTAGGCGTTGCCGGTCGTGGATGGTATCAGGAAGAGGGCAAACCTGCCATGGAGATACTCCCCGGCACTGTAATCCATATCCCCGCCAACGTCAAGCACTGGCACGGAGCTGCCAAAGACTCATGGTTCGCTCACCTTGCCTTTGAAGTTCCCGGTGAAAAGACCGAAAACGTATGGCTTGAACCCGTCACCGATGAAGAATACTTGAAACTCGAATCGAAATAAAACTAAAATTACTATGAGCAAGACAATAGTGATAGTGGGTCATCCCTACTGGAAGGACTCGGTGGCCAATAAAGCAATTGTCGAGGAATTCTTACGCCTGAATCCCGACACAGAGGTAAGCAACATCGCAGAGTTGTATCCTGACGGCAATATAGATGTAAAGGCAGAACAGGAAAAACTGCTTGAAGCAGAAAACATCGTGTTGCAGTTTCCCATAATGTGGTATAGCTGTCCGTCGGATATGCACAGATGGCTGGAGGAAGTTCTTGCCTACGGTCATAACGGCGACAAGCTGAAAGGCAAATGCTTCATCGTGTCGTTCACTGCGGGCGGCTCCGCCGATATGTATAGCAGATATGGCGTTCAGAAGATGACAATAGACGACTTGATGCCAGCCTTTGCCGGTATTCCCAATCACTGCGGTATGCAATGGGGCGGTTATGTGTTCTCCGGCGGCATGATGGTAGCTGGCAACACCGGTGAGGAACAACTCGCTACATTCCGCGGACGGGCTAAAGCCCACGCTGAAAGGCTTGCCAGACTTATCAAGAAGGATTATCAAGAATAAAATCCAACAATGTATCAGCCGACCACAATAGACTTAACGTTATTATGGTCGGCTGAAATTTTATTTGAACTTTGTAGTCAGTATGTCATTTGGCTTAATGGATAATTTCGTATCTTGCCCATATGACTCCGTTAGGGACTGTTTTCACATCTTTGAGTCCCAGTTTATAAGGAAGATAGTTGGTTTCATCACAATGGAAGTCAAACAATGAAGGCTGTCCGATTCTACCGTCAATACCGGGAGCTATCATAGCGCTCAACTCGTCTATGAGTCCGGCTCTGAGAAACGCTCCGTTGATTTTTTCGCCTCCGACAACAGCGACCCTTTTCACGCCGAATTCAGATGCAAGTATTTCCATTGCGCAGGGCAGATTAACAGACTCTTTACCTGTTGCAATGTAGGATATACCCAGTTGTTCTAAGAGGGTGTTTAATAATGAATGTTAATATTCGGGAGCCGATTTAGCAGCATC
>ERZ777305.476-NODE-476-length-65769-cov-23.936361_pt1 | contig 65769 bp, 57 predicted proteins | sample MGYA00374965_ERZ777305 | MGnify/ENA primary metagenome ERZ777305 (study PRJEB29328, sample SAMD00013331) | mouse gut metagenome | study: EMG produced TPA metagenomics assembly of the Metagenome analysis of fecal microbiota from mouse which was promoted...
CATCTGACTACGGATCAGAAGGTTACAGGTTTGAATCCTGTAGGAGTCACTAAAAGAGAGAAGCCGCTACGGTTTCTCTCTTTTCATTTATTCGCGGAGCATTCGCACGCAAAGAGAGCCGACCGCGCAATAAAATTTGCAAATAAAAAAATTTACAACTACATTTGCGACAGCACAATTAATTAAACATTAAATCTAAATGATTATTAAACACAAAAACATTTTTGCTGTGACTATTGTCGCAATCATGGCATCGGTTGGTTATTTCGGTTATACAAATCACAACACCGAGTTCAGCGACATTCAACTCGAAAACATAGAAGCTTTGGCACTCGGTGAATTTATCGTTGGAGAAGGTTGGGAATGTTTTAGTAAGATATATGACGACGTTGATAATCCGATGTACTTTACCATAATACGCTGCAATGATTGTAGCTCAACCTCAGCTGTGTACTTTAGCGAATTTGACCACTGTACATTTTCAGGAATGTATGATAAATAAAATAGCAAAGCCGGGCTGCGCATGGTTGATGGCGGCGAGCCTGTGGGCATGCGCCGGAAATAGTCAAACCACAGACTGTGTGCCAATGCCAGAGGCGAAACCTCTGACAGGCGAAACCGTGAAGACTGAGGTTGATGCCCTGTTGCCAAGAGCCATGTTTGTGGTTGACGGTAAACTGGGAATATATAAGGAACGTGAGGAATTTATGTTTGATTTCTACACCCTTCCTGATTTCAAATTCCTTTGCAGCACAGCCCCAAGAGGTCAGGGACCAGACGATTTAATAGGTCTTGAATGCCGCAATATCGAAGTGTCAGGCACCACTTTCAGTGCTCTGGAACACATGACATGGCGCCTCAAGACAATGAAGCTCGCCGGCGATAGCGCAATGCAGGTTGTCCATACATCCAAACCGTTGGATGCCAACGGAGCTATAAATATGTTCCATCGCCTGGATTCGTTGCATTACCTTAGTCTGGGCTCCACATCCAATCAGAAAGAATTCTGCATATATGATATTTCGGACGGTTCCGCCCATGAAACGGGAGAATATCCCGAATGGATAGATCCGGCAACTTTAGCCACCGGCATGCCCCTGCTGATACCTTACGGTAAATTTTTGGCGGTAAGTCCGGACGGAAACAGATTCGCGGCGTTTTATTGGCATTTTGACCGTGTGAGATTCTTTGACCGCGATTGCAAAATGCTCATGGACATCACTACCAGCCATGACAGCAACGGAAAACAGGAAGACGATGACGAGAATAAGCTCCCGTCGTGCTATTTCGGAGTCAAGGCTGCAGGCGACAAGATATATGCCTTGCACGCCGACAGCGATTCGACAAGATTGCTTGAAATATGGGATTGGGATGGACATCCCAAATCCGTGTTCAGGCTTGACCGCCCCGTAACAATCATGACTGTCGACACAAAGACCCGCCGGGTGATAGCAAAGGACGCCGAACATAGCAATGAAATATATCTGTATGAATTACCCGGCGATTATTAGAGCAGCAGTTGTCGCCGCCTTGCTGGCAACACCATTGGCAGAGGTTTTGGCAGAGGACAATGCAACAGGTGTTCGCAAGACCTCATGCACACTCTACGACATCGAAACGCCCGCTCACTGGATTTGTACAGAGGCGTTTGATGCTAACGGAAACCCTCCGGTGCGCGGCGCATTGATACTTGATGCCATCGGAGGTCAAACCAAGTGCCACCTGCGCCATCAGCATTGGAGATTCTTTGATAAAAATAATTTTACCGACGCACAGAGTTGTGATATCGAGAGCTATATATTGCCATCGGGCGACAAACCCGACTTTGATTCCGTGTGGGCTATGATAGACCGACGGTCTTCGCACAAGCATCCTGCCTCTTCGAAATGGATAAAGATTGAACGAGGCTATATGAGAGCGTCGTATGTAACAGACGTGGGCATGAAAGTCAGTAAGAACGGAGTTCTCGAAAAGGTAACCAACCATGACCGCAATATAATTGTGGTGCGCGAGGGGCGTGAATATGTGCATGTATTGAGCATGTCTGTGCCGGCGAGCAGATACAGGTCTGATGAGAAATTCCGGCGCAAAGTGGATAATGTCTGGAAAAACTGGAAGCTGAAAAGATAACCGCACCGACGGCAACACTTATCATAAAAATTATAAAAAGCTCTCAATCCAGCAGAAACGAACGGGTGCGAGCCACTGCTGCCGCACGCGCAGCCGGTTGCCCCGGCACCGTTATAAAGAGATGCACACTACCCGGCAGAGTCTCTGACCGCACCGGCACACCGCAGCGCCCCACCCTCTTGGCAAAATCAAGCGCCGAATCTCTCAGAATATCTCTGTCGGCGGCAATAACGAGCATAGCCGGCAGCTTTGCAAGCAATGCGTCAGAGGCATTGTCAGGAAACACCAGCGGGTTTGCCGCCGATGCCCCTCCGCTCAGATAGGCGGCGTTGAACGCTTCCATATAGTCAGAATCAAGCGCATAACCGTTTCCGTACTCGCGCCACGAGCCGGTGGTGTCGGAATGCGCGGATACTACCGGATAGAAAGCAACCACGGAACATAGTTTTCCGCCACCGGCAACATAATCCAAAGCAGATGTAATGGCAAGATTGCCGCCGGAGCTGTCACCACCCACAGAAACACGGCAGGAGTCTACACCCCATTCCGCCGCACGGCTGTAGGCAGTGTCAATACTTGCCTTGCAAAATTCGAGAGCCGCCGGGAAAGGGTGTTCCGGCGCAAGAGGATACTCAACCGCAAGCACCGCCACTCCCGCCGCAGCCATATCGGCACAGAAGTCCATACAACTGTTTATACTGCCGATTGTCCAGCCGCCGCCATGTAAATAAACCAAAAGAGGAAGTGCGCGGAGAGTGGAGTCTGCCGGGGTGTAAAGACGCAGACTGTCGGAAATTTCGGTCACTCTCACCCCTGCCCTGACCTCAGACACTTTGTTTCTGGAGGCGCGGATTGCGTTCAGCTCCGCACAGTCTCCGGCAACAGCCTTTAGTATCGCAGACGCCTGCGCCTTCTGCGAGCTGGGTGTCATGGAAGCGATAAAAGAGTCGGCCTGCGCGCGAAACACTTCATTGTCCGCAAACACAACTCCGCAACAGAATAGCACTGCCGCCGACAGCAAAAAACACAGCAAACTCCTCATCACACAGAAAGAGCAATACCGTGAGCGTCAGCCATTCGGCGCATATTGAGAATTGCGTAGCGCATACGCCCCAGTGCGGTGTTAATGCTTACACCGGTTGCCTCGGCGATTTCCTTGAAACTCATGTCCTGATAATAGCGCATCTCAAGCACCTGACGCTGAACATCGGGCAACGCGTCTACAAGACGGCGCACATCGGCTGTAATCTGGTCAGCCACAATGGAATCCTCCACAGTGCCTTCACTGAGCTCTCTGCGGTTAAGCACCAGACCGTCGCCGCTGTCGGCAGACACTGTGTTGTCCGCTTTTGCCTGCCGGAAATAATCTATTATGAGATTATGGGAAATGCGCGACAGCCAACCGCCAAAACGACCTGACTCGTTGTAGCGACCCTGCCTGATAGTCGTGATTGCCTTTATGAAAGTTTCCTGAAATATATCATTGGCGGCATCATTGTCGCGCACCAGTGAATATATGAAAGAAAAAACACGTGACTGATGGCGTTTGAGAAGGATGTCAAACGCATTGTTGTTTCCTGCCGCATACTCAGCTACCAAGGCTTCATCGGGCAGATTAGCCGGATTATGATTCACTGTTCTAAAAATTTACGGTTTAGAGTAGCAGTGGTCCGATAGGCAAATGTTTTTTAGGTTAATATTCAATCCGTGTATACATACAACCGCAGCGCACGCCGCGATTTGATGCAAAATTAGACAATAAACACAAACAAATCCTTACGCGTAATCGTTTTGTAACAGTGCGTGTAAATAAATTCATTTTCACAGCCAACAGATGTGTCACATTAAAAAAAATAATTACCTTTGTTTTGAATATTGTGGCATAGCGATGCCGCAGTGGCGTTTCAACATCTACCGACTAAACTCTGGAATGAAAAATCTTATAGTTCGCTCCTTGTCAGGAGCGGTTTATGCGGCGCTGATAGTCTGCGCCATAATGTTTGGCGGAGCCTGGGCTTTTCCGGCTTTGTGCACCGTGTTCGCCATTCTCGGAACAGGCGAGCTTACCCGGCTCTGCTACGGAACCCGGACACCCGCACTGACAGCGCTTGACATGGCAGGCGCGGCGATAGTGGTGTCAGCCCCGGCGGCATGCCTCGTCTGTGCAAGCGGAGGCATATACACGGCATCGCTGGCAGCCACCGGCGCATTTTTCGTTTATTTTCTCGCGCGGCTGATATGTCAGCTGTATCTGCCCGGAGAAAATGCTGTGGGCAGCATCTCGGCGGCATTTACAAGCCTGATGTATGTGGCAATGCCCCTGTGCTGTGCATCAATGATGTATCTCATGTACGGACCCTCAATCATACTGACCATGTTCATAATGATTTGGCTCAATGACACCGGAGCTTTCTGCGTGGGTTCGCTCATAGGCAAACGACGTCTGTTCGAACGCATATCCCCGAAAAAATCATGGGAAGGATTTGCAGGAGGGCTCGTTTTCAGCATAGCCGGCGGAGCGCTCATCTATTTTCTGTTCGGCAAATGGGCTCCCGGCCTCGGCTTGGCAGAGATGTGTACGCTCGGAGCAGTAGTGAGCGTTTTCGCCACATGGGGCGACCTTGTGGAATCACTGCTCAAACGTACAGCCGGAGTAAAAGACAGCGGACACATAATGCCCGGACACGGCGGCATTCTCGACCGCATCGACTCACTGCTGCTCGTAGCACCCGCCCTGGCGTGCTACATGGCGGCACTTACACTTATTTAGCCTATCAGATAACACCAACACAACAAACTCCATATACCAAACAATCATGTCAGACCGCCGATACAACCTGCGTGGCGTAAGCGCATCAAAAGAGGATGTACACAACGCTATCAAAAATGTAGACAAAGGACTTTATCCCAAAGCATTCTGCAAAATTATCCCCGACATACTCGGCGGAGACCCGCAGTGGTGCAACATAATGCATGCCGACGGCGCAGGAACAAAATCCTCGCTCGCCTACATGTACTGGCGCGAAACCGGCGACCTGAGTGTATGGAAAGGCATAGCCCAGGACGCTCTGATAATGAATATCGACGACCTGCTGTGCGTCGGAGCCACAGACAATATTCTGCTCAGCAGCACTATCGGCAGAAACAAGCTGCTTGTGCCCGGCGAAGTGATAGCCGCAATAATAAACGGAACAGAGGAATTGCTGTCAGACCTGCGCGCCAACGGCATAGGCATATACAGCACCGGCGGCGAGACTGCCGATGTTGGCGACCTTGTGCGCACAATCATAGTGGACAGCACAGTCACCTGCCGTATGAAACGCAGCGAGGTGATTGACAACGCCAACATAGCGGCGGGCGACGTGATAGTGGGACTTTCATCGTCAGGACAAGCCACATACGAAACCGGCTATAACGGCGGCATGGGCAGCAACGGACTCACCTCGGCTCGCCACGACGTGTTCGCGAAATACCTCGCGGGCAAATACCCCGAAAGCTATGACAGCGCTGTGCCTGACGAGCTTGTGTACTCCGGCTCCAAAACCCTGCTCGACGAGGTGGAAGGCTCACCTATAAACGCCGGACTGCTTGTGCTCTCCCCCACCCGCACATACGCCCCGGTGATAAAGCGCATACTCAACGAAATGCGCGGCGACATCCACGGCATGGTACACTGCTCCGGCGGCGCACAGACCAAGGTGATGCACTTCGTCGAGAACAAGCATGTGATAAAGGACAACATGTTTGATGTGCCGCCGCTGTTCCGCCTCATTCAGAAAGAGAGCGGCACAGACTGGGCGGAGATGTACAAGGTGTTCAACATGGGACACCGCATGGAGATATACCTCGCGCCCGAACACGCCGAAAAAGTAATTGAGATAAGCCGCAGCTTCGGCATAGAGGCGAAGATTGTCGGTAGAGTCGAGGAGGCTCCCAAGACTTGCCTGACAATAAAGAGCGAGTTCGGCACCTTTGAATATTGAAGTGAGGCACACAACCACATACGCTGTAATTGCGGCGGCGCTGTGTGCTGTCGCCATACCGTTGGCGTGCGGCGGCTCCGGTGCCGACAATCAGGAAGCCGACGCACACAGGCTTCCCGACACCCTGCGGGTAGGCACCCTGTACAGCCCCACTTCCTATTTCATATACCGCGAGGAAACAATGGGCTACGACTACGACCTTGTGAGCCGCCTTGCCCAGGACAAAGGAATGGTTCTCAAGCTGGAAGTGGCGCCGAGCCTGCAACGCGTGGTGGAGATGCTTGATTCGGGGCTTATCGACCTGATAGCCTATGAAGTGCCGGTGACCGGAGAATACAAGCCCAAGGTGGTGGCATGCGGCATAGAATCCATAACCCATCAGGTGCTTGTACAGCCCCGGCGGTCGGAAGAGGGAAGAATAAGCGATGTGACACAGCTTGTCGGCAGAAAAGTGTATGTGGAGAAAGACAGCAAGTACCACCACCGCATGACCAACCTCAACGAGGAGCTCGGAGGCGGCATTGAGGTAGTGCCCATAGACCGCGACACCCTCATAACAGAGGACCTGATTGACATGGTGAGCCGCAAGGAGATACCGCTCACGGTAGTTGACTCCGACATAGCTCGCCTTAACAAGACATATTACCGCGACCTTGACATCACCCTGCAGGTGAGTTTCGGACAACGCGCCGCCTGGGGTGTCGCCCCCGGCAATGAGTGGCTCGCCGACTCGATAAACGAATGGATGCAGGGCGAACAGCACCGCAAAACCCGCGACGCCCTGCTGAAACGCTACTTTGAGATGAGCAAGAACGACGGCGAAGAGGGGGTGCGGTTCTCAATCGACCTGTCGCGCGGAGTAATATCGCCGTTTGACCACCTGTTTCGCAAATACGCCGCTCATATCGGCTGGGACTGGCGCCTGATAGCCGCGCAGGGCTACTGCGAGAGCCGGTTTGACTCCACCCAGGTTTCGTGGGCGGGAGCGAGAGGCATAATGCAGCTTATGCCGCGTGTGGCACGAGCCTACGGGCTGACAGACGACAACATGACCGACAACGAGGCAAACATAGAAGCTGCCGCTAAAATCATTGCGTCACACGAACGCGCCCTTGCGTCAAAAATACCCGACACCGAGGAGCGACGGAAGTTTGTGGTGGCAGCCTACAATTCCGGACTCGCACATATTCTCGACGCCATAGCGATAGCGCAGAAGTACGGTCTTGACCCTCAGAAATGGGAGGGTCAGGTGGAGAGCGCCCTGCTGATGAAGTCGAATCCCGACATATACAACGACCCGGTGTGCAAGTACGGCTATTTCCGCGGGCGTCAGACCTGCGACTATGTAAGACGGGTGTACGAGTTTTACAACAGCGCCAAACACAGCATACCTTCCTGAACAATCAACCTTTCAACAACATATTAATATGAAAAAGAAGTATCTTTCTGTGGCAGTAGCCACCACACTCGCATCTTCCATGATGCTTTCATCATGTATCGGCAGCTTCGCTCTCACAGGCAAACTCCTCAACTGGAACCGCCAGGTAGGCAACAAATTTGTGAACGAACTTGTGTTTTTTGCCTTCTGGGTTCTGCCCGTATATGAGGTTTCCGCACTCGCCGACGTGCTTGTGCTCAACAGCATCGAGTTCTGGAGCGGCACAAACCCTGTAGCCAAGGGCAAAAAGGTTATCGACGGTCAGGACGGACGCTATCTGGTAGAATGCGACGGCAAGGGCTACACCATTACCGGTGAAAACGACGGCAGTGTTGTGCGTCTCGACTTCGACGAGGCAGACCGCAGCTGGAGCGTGACCACCCCCGACGGCACAAACATGCCTCTGATGACTTTTGTAGATGACACTCATGTGCAGCTCCCCTGTGCAGACGGTTCTGTTACAACAGTAGAAGTGAGCCAGGCAGGTGTATTCGCATACCAGCAGATGGCTACCGCCGAGCTTTGGGCCCAGCGCTGAATCGGCAGGATACCGACCTAAACGAAACAAGCCGGAGCGGTTGCTCCGGCTTGCTTTGTTTTTATGCTGAGGTCAGCGGTTGAGAATTTCTTTAAGTTTCGCTGTAACGGCATCTGCCTGTTTCTGCGCTCCGAGGTCTGAGGGATGCACATAGTCCACCCAGGAGTCAGGCGAGAACCCCAGCTGGTCGTGAGTCAGATAGAACAGGTTTGGAGTGCCTTCGTTCATGAGCTTGTCGAAAGCCACACGCTGTCCCCGGTTAAGACGAGTGTAAAGCTCATACTGAGCGGCATTTGTAGGCGCATTGCTGTAGCCGGCGTGCTCCACAAGCAGTATGGGAGTGTTTGACTTTGCGCGAATCTTCGCCACCGCGTCAAGCACGAGGGCAGTTACCTCCTGCTCTGTTTTCTGTGTGAGATTGGGCATACAGTCAAGCACATACACCGCCGCGTCAAGTTCGTTGACAAGGTCGACAAGCTCGGGCTCGAGGCGACCGTTGCCGCTGAAGCCGAGGTTTACAAGAGGCATGTCGAGATTACGGCGCACAATATTAGCCCAAGCCATGCCCGGGCGTGACGAACAGGCTCCGTGGGCAATGGATGTGCCGTAGACAACGACCGGTTTTTCGGTTCTGCGCGGCTGAAGGATAAACGACGCACCTTGCGGGGTGCCTATTTCAAGAAATTTCACGGTATTGAACAGCGGCAGATTCAATTCGTATTCAACCTCCTGACCGGGCTTCAGTGTACTGCCGAGGTTGGTGTAAGAGTAACGGATTGTGTCGCCGAAAGAGTATGAGCCGAAACAAAATTCGGGCTTGCCTTCGGATGACAGCCTGTACATATCTACTCCGCTCACTCCCGTAGCGGGCATGTGGGGCATACTCAACGGACCCTCGACAGAGTATCTTACAGTAATTTCGGGAGAGTCGGTTTTGAATCTTACAGCAAGCCCCGCCGAGTTGCGCGACAAATCCCACAGAGCTTTTCTTACTGTTTTTTCGGCGCGCGGCGGCAGTCGTTTGTAAGAACCGGCAAGCTCTTCAGCCCAGCCCTGATTCTGCACGGCATAGAAATCGGCTTTAGCGGGATTGACCCAGCGGGTCTGTGCATTTCCGGCAAGAAGCGACATGCCGAGTACACTCATAGCAATAATTTTTTTCATGATACTCCTTATTTAATAATATATGATACGCAAAAGTACATAAAAAGCGGGAATATCATAATCAATCAAAGGGGAGTTTGCCAAAAGCGTTATAAACAAGTGCAGATTCGTATAGGCTTATACGCACACGGGGCAACGGCTACCCATTGCCCCGTGACCGTACATAAAGCACACAATGCGTCAGTCTTTAAGCTTTTCAGCGAGATTCTGCGCCGAATGCGCTCCTTTTTCCAAAAGGTCAGAAGCCACATCCTTGAGCTTTTCAGCCCAGCCAGACGCTTTATCTCCCACAGCCTCTTTTATGTCATTAAATTTGTCGGCAGCCTGGTCTTTTAAATCGCCGAGTTTGTCGGCAGCCTGATCGGTAAGGTCACCCAGCTTATCCTGGGCGGCAGCCATCTGAGCGGCAGCTTTTTCCTTTACTTCCTGAAGTTTTTCAGCAGCCTGTTCCTTGGTTGCCTCGAAGTTTTCTTTTGCTTCGGCAGTTGTAGCCTTTGCCTGAGCCTGAGCAGCGGCAACTTCGTCTTTTACAGCGATTTCAGCCGCCTCGGCGCTCACCTGAGCCGCCTGCTGTGCCTGCTGCTGTGCCTGCTGCGCCTGATTTTTCAATGAATCCAACATAGTAGTGTGTGTTTTAAACAGTTATTGTAATAAAAGCAATAAAGTAACAATATAACGATACGAGGCGAAGTATAGTTGAAACCGCAGAAAGGTTTTTGCAAAAAAATAGTAACTTTGCATAGAAATTCACCAAACGATTATTTATTTAAGATTATGACAGAAGTAATAAGGCAAACCCTGAACGACAAGGCGTGGGCAAGATGGCTCGCGCTGATACTGATTGCCTCCATGATGTTCTTCGCCTACATGTTTGTAGATGTGATGTCGCCCTTGCAGGCACTTGTAGAGAAAGCGCCGCTGAACTGGTCGGCAAGCGCATTCGGCAACTACGCCGGCGCGGAGTATATGCTGAATGTTTTCGGCTTTCTGATTATTGCCGGAATCATACTTGACAAAATGGGCGTGCGTTTCACCGGCACGCTGTCGGCAGCCGTAATGGTTACCGGCGCGGTAATCAAACTTTATGCGGTAAGCGAGATGTTTGCAGGCTCGGCATTTGACCAGTGGCTCGGCTCATGGTGGACAGAGATGCCCGGCAGCGCGAAACTTGCGGCATTCGGTTTCATGATTTTCGGATGTGGCTGCGAAATGGCGGGCATCACAGTGAGCAAGGCAATTGCCAAATGGTTTGAAGGCAAGGAAATGGCGCTTGCCATGGGTATCGAGATGGCAATAGCCCGTCTGGGTGTATTTGCAGTGCTTTCAATATCTCCCCGACTGTCAGACTGGTGGGGAGCGGGCAACGCGTCTGTTGTGCCTCCGGTGGCATTTTGCACGGCGCTGCTTCTTATCGGTCTTATCAATTATATCATTTTCACTTTCATGGATGTGCGCCTTGACAAGCAGCTTGGAGCCAACGCAACCGGAGATGGCGGCGAAGAGGAGTTCAAGCTCAGCGATGTGGGCGGTCTGTTTAAAAGCAGACTGTTCTGGATCATAGCTTTGCTTTGCGTGCTGTACTACTCAGCAATTTTCCCGTTCCAGCGGTTCGGCACAAATATGCTCCAGTGCAATCTTGGAATCAGCGATGTGGCGGCTGCCGATATTCTCAGATGGTTTCCGATAGGTGCGCTTCTGCTCACCCCCGCGTTGGGCTTTTTCCTTGACAAGGTGGGTCGCGGAGCCACAATGCTTATAGTAGGGTCAGTACTCCTTATATGCTGTCATCTTGTTTTTGCGCTTGTGCTCCCGGCAGTGCCGAGCGAGGGACTCGCACTGGCAACAGTGATAGTTCTCGGCGTGTCGTTTTCTCTTGTGCCCGCCGCGTTGTGGCCGTCTGTGCCCAAGGTAATGGACGCGCGCTATCTCGGAAGTGCGTACTCTCTCATTTTCTGGGTACAGAATATAGGGCTGTTCGGAGTGCCTATTCTGTTCGGCAAGATTCTGGTAGCATCCAACGAGGGTGTCGACCCGTCGCAGTACGACTACACCAATCCGATGCTGATGTTTGCCGGATTCGGTACCGCCGCCCTGATATTCGCTCTCTGGCTCAAGGTTCTGAACAGCAAGCACGGCTACGGACTCGAATCGCCCAACATCAAATCAACATCTGCCGAAGAGGCAGAGATGCTTAGTGCAGAAGAATAAGTAAGCATCTGATACTTAGAGTATAGCAATCAGCCAATTAGTATAAACTAACCGGCTGATTGTTTTTTATAACTTAACGCCGGGACTGGAGCCTGATTTATACAAAAAAATGTTAAAAAAAAAAAAGGGGGGGGGGGGGGATTTGTTTGTCTGTTTGTTTTAATTTTGCAACCATGAATTACAACATACTGATAGTTAAAATCATAAAAACACATTTATGCGAAAAATCATTTTGACAATTGCCGCAACAGGACTGCTATACGGTTGCGGAAACAAGGGTACCGGAGACGGGCTTTTGCCGGAAGTGGATGTGGCAGGCGCTGTAGCCTCGCCCGTCGAACTAAAGGTAAGCGATTTAGGGTCTAAAATATCATATATCCCACTTGAAACAAACGACAGTTCTTTGCTTGGGTCGAAATACAGCCTCCAAGCAAAAAACGACGTATTGATGGTGATTGAGGAGAATCGCAGATGCTGCCTTACATTCAGCCTCGCAGACGGTTCGTTTATCGCTTCGGTAGGTCATCCGGGGCAGGACCCCGAAGCGTGGTCGAGTCCGCTGCCCGAGGTAAGTACCGACAACAATCTCTATTTCTACCGCTACTCGCCTGACGGACCGTCAGCCCAAAAATATTCGACAGACGGAACATATCTGGGCAAAATATATCCCGGAGCGCTTAGCGCATGGTCAGGAAACAGTGTTATTGACGATACAACCGTGGTGACCATAGAATCGGGGATAAGCCCTGATGATGTTTTTGGTCTGAAATATATACGGAGCGGCATCAATTCTCCAGCCGACACCACTGTTATTCTGCCGCTTCCGGGTCCGGATAACGGCAGGTACTGGAATAGTGTGAGCATATCCCGTACCAGAGGCATTTTTTCGGGAAGCCAGACATATTTCGTGAAGTATGAGTCGGAAGCCGGAGTGGTCTACACGCCGGACGACGGCAGCCGTGAGCTTTGGCTGACCGGCACAGAGGCACGTTTCAAACCTGTATTTGTCGATACGCTATATGCCGTGACTGACAAAACGATGGCACCGGCAATTGTGTTTAACACAGGAGAAAACGGTGTAGACTACCGCACCATGAACACCGAGGGCATAAAGTCGAACACTCTGATAGTGTGCGATGTGCTTGAGACACCCGACAAGATTGTTTTTTCAGCCAGCAAGGGGTGGATGGGCTACGACGAGTCGCATAAGCCTTTTGTGGGCTATTACACAAAGTCAACCGGCAAGACTGTGGCGACAGAAGCCGAGAAAGGATTTGTTGACGATATAGAGGGCTTCATGCCATTCGAACCTGTTATCACCACTCCTGACGGCAAGCTGATAGGTATAATCAGTGTCGAGGAAATAAACAGGTGGACAGAGGAGCATCCCGATGCAAAATTGCCTGCATCGCTGGCAAATCTCGCGGAGGATGACAATCCGGTATTGGTTGTTGTCAGCAAGTAAGTTTCCACTTTGTAAAACTAAGGCGATGTGTCACAGATGTTGAGTACTGACACATCGCCTTGTTTATTCACCCGTCTGCTTCAATCAGCGAGCGGGACAAAAAAAAGCACGCCTGAAAGCGTGCTTTGATTTTTTTTCCTGACTGTGAATTATTCGCCCGGTACGATTGCTTCGCTGGGGCAAACTTCAGCGCAAGAACCGCATTCGATGCAGGTATCGGGATCGATGTGGTAGATGTCGCCTTCAGAGATAGCTTCTACGGGACAAACGGGGAGACAAGTGCCGCAAGCGACGCATTTGTCAGTAATAACGTATGCCATAATGGTTTTGGATAATTAAATTATACGAATAAAAAAATTTCGGATATAAATACTGTGCAAAAGTAAAAATAATAGTTGAGAATGCAAGTGCCGTCACCGATTTTTTTTATTCTACAAGCTGCATTCCTTTTGTAATCGCCTGCCGGTTCAGGTCAAGAAGGCTGTGGTGCCTTTCTGGCAGCACTTTCCTGAGACCGTCCATGACACTTTCCACAGGCACCACGTTTCTGATTTTCAGCAATGCGCCCAGCACAATCATGTTGTAGGTTTTGGCGTTGTTCATGTCGAAAGTCGCCTCCATTGCATCTACGCGGTAGATTTTAATGTCGGTACGCACCGGCGGGCGGTGAATGCCGTAAGAGTCGTAAATGAGTGTGCCTCCGGCTTTTATTTTGTTTTCAAATTTGTCAAGGCTCTGCTGGTTCAGAATCACGGCGGTGTCAAAGGTGTCGAGCACCGGCGAGCTTATCTTACTGTCGCTGAGTATTACAGTGACATTGGCAGTGCCTCCGCGCTGTTCGGGTCCGTAGGATGGCATCCATGTCACTTCAAGGTTGTCGCTTAGAGCGGCGTAGGCAAGAATCTTGCCCATAGAGAGGACTCCCTGCCCTCCGAATCCTGCAATGATTATTTCTTCTTTCATCTGGTTTCGTTTTTGAGGTCGCCCGGCGGGTATGCTTCAAACATGTTGTCGACCATCCACCGGTTTGCTTTAACGGGTGTCATTTTCCATCCGCTGCTGCATGTGCTGACTATCTCTACCACAGATGTTCCCCTCGAAGCCATGCTGTTTTCAAAAGCCTTGCGGATAGCCGCTTTTGCTTTTCGGACAGCCGCCGGGGTGTGGACGCTCTGGCGTGTGACATAGCATGTTCCCGGCAGTTGGGCGAGCAGTTCTGTTATTTTCAAGGGGTAGCCGTTCAGGTCTACCCTTCGCCCGTAGGGGGTTGTGGATGTGGTCATGCCTTCAAGCGTGGTGGGAGCCATCTGCCCTCCAGTCATGCCGTATATGCCGTTGTTGATGAATATTATTGCGATGTTTTCGCCACGGTTAGCGGCATGGATTGTCTCTGCCGTGCCGATAGCGGCAAGGTCGCCGTCGCCCTGGTATGTGAACACCAACCGGTCGGGGTTAAGGCGTTTTGCGGCTGTGGCTACAGCCGGGGCGCGTCCGTGTGCCGCCTCAATCCAGTCTATGTCGATGTAGTTGTATGCGAAAACCGCGCATCCTACCGGTGCAATGCCTATTGTTATGTTTTCCGCACCCATTTCCTCTATAATCTCGGCAATGAGTCTGTGAACCACACCATGACTGCATCCGGGGCAGTAGTGCATGTGGTTGTCGTTCATCAGACGGGGCTTGGTGCAGACAATGTTTTGTGTCTGCTTTATGTCGTTGCTGTTATCCATTGTCGCGTTATTTTAAAATCCGCTCTTTAAATGCGTCCAGGACTTCCTGCGGATTGGGCACAATGCCTCCGAGACGTCCGAAGTGGGCAACGGGAATCCGTCCCATAGCTGCCATTCTCACATCTTCAATCATCTGTCCGGCGTTAAGTTCCACTACGAGAATGCCTTTTACACGGCGGCTGAGGCGCTCGATGTTTTCTGTCGGGAATGGCCAGAGGGTAATAGGACGCACAAGCCCTACTTTAATGCCGTTGCCGCGTGCATCCTCAATTGCCTTGAGGCATATACGCGCCATGGAGCCGAAAGCAACCATGAGGTATTCGGCGTCATCAGTGTAGCATTCCTCACAGCGGACTTCGTCGCGCTTTATAATACTGTATGTTTCCTGATAGCGGAGATTGTTTTCCTCCATCTTGTAGCTGTCAAGCTCAAGTGTGGTAAGGATGTTTTGTTTTCGCGAGTCAGGCTTGCCTGTCACCGCCCAGGGGCATTGTCGGGCAATCTCTTTGTCAGAGCGCCGCGGACGGGGCTTAGGAAGCACCACTTTTTCCATCATCTGCCCGACTATGCCGTCGGCAAGAATCATGGCTGGAGTACGGTACTTGAAAGCGAGGTCGAAACCGAGTCCGACAAAATCTGCCATTTCCTGCACTGTGGAGGGGGCGAGGACTATGAAATGGTAATCACCGTGACCGCCGCCTTTTGTTGCCTGAAAATAGTCTGCCTGCGACGGGTGTATGGTGCCGAGTCCGGGACCGCCACGCATCACATTGACCACAAGCGCGGGGAGTTCTCCCGCCGCTATATAGCTGAGACCTTCAGCCATGAGGCTGATACCTGGGCTTGACGATGATGTCATGACGGCTTTGCCGGTAGCTGCTCCGCCATATACCATGTTTATAGCTGCCACCTCACTTTCTGCCTGAAGCACTACCATGCCGGTGGTTTCCCACGGCATCAGCGCCTCGAGAGTCTCAAGGACTTCGCTCTGAGGGGTTATAGGGTAGCCGAAGTAACCGTCGACACCGTATCTTACAGCGGCGTGCGCGATAGCCTCGTTGCCCTTCATCAGTCTGACTTCTTCCATTCTATGTCGAGTGGTGCTAAGTTTATAAATCGGAGGTGCTTACCATACGGTAAACTGTTATACAACCGTCGGGACACACGGTAGCGCACGCGGCGCACCCGATACAGGCCTGCGGATTGTCTACAAACGCAAAGTGATAGCCGCGGTTGTTGACCTCTTTCGGCTGTAAGGCAAGCACGGCGCACGGGCAAGCCACTACACACAGCTCGCAGCCTTTGCACCGTTCGGTGTTGATGTCTACCGCTCCTTTAGCTTTTGCCATATCTTTTTTTACGGTCGTTAGTAAGTTTTGCAATATTCGTTATTACTGCAAAATTACACTTTTTTTTACAATACTATTCTTTTTAACACAGCCTTAACCAATGGCACATTATGCGTTTAAATGTGCGACATGCGTCATTGCAATTCCAACTAAACCATCCTCAGGCATATAGGTTGGTTAAGCGAGAGGCAACGGTTATGTGACCACGCGGGTCACTCTCACTTTTTTATTTTTAATCTTTGCCGCAGAAGCCGCAGCCAGAATGGCAGGCACTCCGGAAGCGGGAACAGCCGCCAGCGCCTCGTGGTCAAAGACCGTTATGCGGCCGATGCTCTGAGAGCTGATGTCGGTGTGTGCCATAATGAATCCGAGGATGTCGCCGCGTGATATTTTTTCTTTACGCCCCGCATTGAAGTGGATTGTCGCCACAGCCGGCGCTATAGCAGATGCATCGCATTCGTTTTTCGGCACATAGTCTCTGCTCCAGTCCACATAGTCGGGAATCGAGTCGGCTTCCGATGTTATTATGTACGCCGTACCGGGCGCTCCGTTGCGGGCGGTGCGTCCGTTGCGGTGAATCCAGTTTTCGGCAGTGGGAGGGAGGTGATAGTGAATCACCGCATCTACAGCATCAATGTCGAGACCGCGAGCGGCAAGGTCGGTGGCAACAAGGACATTAACTGTTCCGTTATGCAGGAGCTCCACCGCCAACTGTCGTGTGTGCTGGTCGAGACCGCCATGATACAACGCAGCGCTTATACGCGCTTTTTTAAGGTAGGCGTGCAGGCGTTCGGCGCTTTCTCGGTGGTTCACAAAAACGATTGTTTTCCGTTCAGGCATAGAACAGAGAAGAGCCACAAGGGTCTGCGCCTTGTCAACAGTCGGACTTCCCACATGGACTTTCTGCAAGGCGCTACTGCGGCTGTCTGCGCTGTAGTCGTAGGATTGCCATTGTCCGTCGGGCAGATAATCGGGTATAGCCTGCGCAACAGTGGCAGATGTGAGGATAACGGATTTCAGAGCGCGCATTTTTTTGACGATGCGTCTCATGTCTGCGTCAAAACCGAGTTCGACACATTTATCGTATTCGTCAAGCACAAGTATTTCTGTTTCGGACAGGTCCAAAGTTCTGCGGTTAATATGGTCCAGCAGACGCCCCGGGGTAGCCACTATTATGTCTGGAACCGGGGTCAACGATTTTTTTTCATCGTCCATTTTGTGACCGCCATAAATCGCTGTGATTTTATATCCTGCCGCGGCAGCCTTGACAACCGAGGCTATCTGTAGAACCAGTTCGCGCGACGGTGCCATGACAACGGCAGCCACTCCCCTGCCCGGCTGAGGCATGCGTTTGAGCAGCTGTATTGTGAACGCAACTGTTTTTCCCGAACCGGTGGGTGCCGCAAGTGTAATGCGCGGAGCGGAAGCGGCGGCAAGCTCTATCTGCATCGGTTTCAGGGATGTTATGCCGAGCTTAGCCGCTATGTTTGACAGTATTTCGGATTCTTTCATTATTTTGAGGTTGTAAATATATAATGTTCAAAGGTCATTATAGTTCTTTTTGCCTTTGACAAAATACTGCCACAGTATGCTGATTTTTTTATTTGGAGAGTCGCACAATATGTTGCGTGTGACGGATTCTTTATAAAATGCGCGCATTTTCGCAAACGAGCGGTGTGCGCGAAATACCGCCCCCGCATTAGCGAAGTCAAATGACACAACAAACTTAGCCCAGGCGATTGTGTCAAGAAGCCGACGCACAAACAGCAGACGAGACCGTGTCTCAGACGGCAGGTTCTTGTGAAGCATCAAAAGGTTGTTGCGGAAATTGAGATAGGTTTTGCGCGGGTTTTGCGCGGGCAGGCTTCCACCGCCAAGGTGATACACCTGAGCCTGCGGCACAGCAGCTATGTCATAGCCGCGAAGCCTTATGCGCCAGCACAGGTCTATCTCTTCCATGTGGGCGAAGAACCGGGTGTCGAGCCCTCCGGTTTCATTGTACAGAGCGGTGCGCACCATAAGTGCGGCTCCGCTTGCCCAGAACACCGACATCGGCAAATTGTACTGTCCGTTGTCTTTTTCCACAGTGTCAAATATCCGTCCGCGGCAATAAGGATAGCCGTGACGGTCAATGAATCCGCCGGAAGCGCCGGCGTACTCGAAAGAGTCGGGATTTTGCGCCGAAAGGATTTTAGGCTGGCAGGCTCCTGTGTCGGGGTGAGACTCCATGTATTCGAGCAGCGGAGTAACCCAGTCGGATTTTGCCTCCACATCCGAATTCAGCAATACTGTATAGGGGGTGGTGATTTGCGACAAGGCTCTGTTATAGCCTTCCGAAAAGCCTAAGTTTTCCGGAAACGCAATGATTTTAATGTCGGGAAAAGCGGAGCGCACATAGGTCAGCGATGTGTCCGTGCTGCCGTTATCGGCTATTATAAGTTGCGCGGTTTCAGGCATATTGGCAGCCACCGACGGGAGAAAACGCCTCAACAGTTTTTCGCCGTTCCAGTTGAGAATGACAACTGATACAAGTTTATTTTCAATCTGTGACATCAGCCAATAATTGTAGCGTTAACTTCCTCGCCGTCAACAGAGTCGAGACGGACTTCAACAATGCGGTTTGCCAGTTTCGGCACCGCCGGCACTTTTACCTTTATATAGTTGTCGGTAAATCCGTGCATAAAGCCGTCTTTCTGCGAGTGTTCGAGCAGCACCGGACGGACGGTGCCGATGAACCGGGAGGTAAACCGGGAGAGTTTGTCATCGGATATTGCAAGCATTGTTTTTACCCTGTCGTGACGCACGGAGTTTTCTACAACAGGTGTTATTTCAAGCGCTTTTGTTCCCGGACGCTCGGAATACGGGAACACATGCAGCCGCGAAATATCAAGGCTTTCCACAAACTCGCGCGAAGATTCAAACCGCTCGGGAGTTTCACCTCGTGCACCGACTATGAGGTCGACCCCTATGAACGCATCGGGTATGAGGCGGTTGATTGTTTCGACACGGTGCCTGAACAGAGTTGTGTCATAATGTCGGCGCATAAGTTTCAGCACCTCGTCATCGCCACACTGCAAGGGTATGTGAAAATGGGGCATGAAGTTTCTGGATCTCGATACCCATTCAATTATCTCATCGGTGAGCAGATTCGGTTCTATAGAAGATATACGGTATCGTTCTATACCGTTTACCTGCTCAAGCGCTTTAATCAGATCAAAGAAATTTTCGGAGGATCCTTTTCCGAAATCGCCTATGTTGACTCCGGTTATGACAATTTCCTTTGCACCGCTGTCGGCAGCCTGTCGCGCTTTGTCTACAACAGCATGAACAGAAGCCGAACGGCTGCGACCGCGCGCCATGGGAATAGTGCAATAGGAGCAGTAGTAATCGCATCCGTCCTGCACTTTCAGAAACCATCTTGTACGGTCGCCGCGCGAGCATGAAGGATTAAACTCTCTGATTTCCTTTGCAGGAGTGATTTCCATCATGGGGGTGCGGCTTGCAAGCCATTCATCAACATAAGCGGCAAGTTTCAGCTTGCGGTCAATGCCGGCGACTATCTCCACCCCCGGCAGCGAGGCTACTTCCTGCGGTTTAAGCTGCGCATAGCATCCGGTTACCACAATAGCGGCATTGCTCCACTTTCTTGCGAAAGCGCGTATTGTCTGACGGCATTTTTTGTCGGCAAGTTCAGTAACGGAACAGGTGTTGACTATCACGATGTCGGGAGTTTCTCCCGGATTTACGCGATGAATTCCTTTTTCGGCGAGCATTGACGCCACAGTGGATGTCTCCGCAAAATTGAGCTTGCAACCAAAAGTATGATAAAAGGCTTTCGGAGCCTTATTAGAGTCATTTGTCTGTTGCATAATGCAAAATTAGACAAAATCCGCGATATAAGTGCAATATCCGTTCCACCCGGAGCGTTAAGACTGAACAATAGCGCATCCGGACAGGTTGATATTGCAGGCACTCTTTTGCCAATAAATTACTATACACTTCTTTCTATGCTCAAAGAGAATCTTATTCAAATATATGCCAAAAGTTTCCGCGACAACTGGGATTTGCCAGCCGTAACCGACTATGCCAGCGGCGAGACCTTATGCTACGGAGACCTGGCAAGAAGAATAGCGCGGACACATCTGTTTTTTAAAGAATGCGGCATAAAACCGGGTGACAAGATTGCACTGATCGGCAAGAATACCGTTTCATGGGTGGTTGTGTATATTGCAACTGTAACATACGGCGCGGTCATTGTGCCTATTCTACAGGATTTCAATGCCGGCGACGCGCAGCACATAATCAACCACAGCGACTCGCAGATGCTTTTTGTCAGCGACAGTATCTGGGAGAATCTTGAATTTGAAAAAATGACCAAGATAAGGGTTGCGATGTCGCTTGACGATGCAAAGGTACTCGCCGAGCATCCGGACAACAGCCACCGTGCTATAAAAGCGCTTGCCCAGCTGCCGAAAAAATTTGACAAGCTGTACCCGCGCGGCTATACCACCGAATGTGTGAGTTATGTCAAGATGCCAAAGGATTCTCTTGCCGAAATCAACTACACTTCAGGCACTACCGGATTCAGCAAGGGGGTGATGCTTACCCAGAACAATCTTTGCGGCAATGTGGTGTTCGGCATTCGTTCGCGCCTGCATTACAAGGGATCGCGCTGCTTGTCTTTCCTGCCGCTGGCTCATGCCTACGGGTGTGCGTTTGACATGCTTGTGCCGCTCGCCACAGGCACGCATATAACTCTTTTCGGCAAACTGCCGTCGCCCAAAGCTCTGCTCAAGGCACTGAACGAGGTGAGACCGAATCTCATCTTATGTGTGCCTCTTATTCTGGAAAAGATATACCGTAACCAGATTGTGCCGGTAATATCCACTCCGGCAATGAGACGGATGGTAAGCATGCCGGTTCTCAACAGAGTTGTATTCTCCAGAATACGTAACAAGCTTACCGAAGCCTTCGGGGGCTGTTTCGAGGAGGTGATAGTCGGAGGCGCGCCTATTAATCCGGAGGTAGAGGCGTTTCTGCACAAAATAAAGTTTCCGTTCACGGTAGGGTACGGTATGACCGAATGCGGACCCCTTATAAGCTACACCCCGTGGCGCAAGTTTATTCCGGGGTCGGCGGGCCGCACACTGCCGGGACTCATGCACACAAAGGTGCTGAGCGAGGACGAGACATCAATACCGGGAGAAATCTGTGTACGCGGCGAGAATGTGATGAAAGGATATTACAAAAACAAAAAGAGTACTGACGAGGTGCTTGACGCTGACGGATGGCTACACACCGGCGACATGGGTACTGTAAGTCCCGACGGCACAATATTCATAAAGGGGCGATACAAGACCATGATACTGTCATCCAACGGACAAAACATCTATCCTGAAGAGATTGAGGCTAAGCTCAACAACATGCCATTTGTTGCCGAGAGCCTGGTTGTAGAGCGAGGCAAACGGCTAATAGCACTGGTGTATCCCGACTACGAGGCTATGGACAGACAGGGTGTGACATCTGACATGTTGCCGGAAATAATGGACAAGATTACCGGCGAGCTGAACAAGCTGGTTGCTCCTTACGAGAAGATTGACAGGATACAGCTTATTGCGAACGAATTTGAGAAGACTCCGAAAAAATCTATAAAGCGTTATCTCTACAATGCCTAAGAAACTGTTTAAACTTAATTCGAAATTTTTTATATAGTGAATCTTGTGGCTTCCTTGAGGTCTTTTATGGTTGTTTTCACCGAGTCTCTTCAGTCACATAGCTCGCTATGCTCCTTCTTCGACTAGTAAAAACTCCTCATAAATTCCTCTCAATGAAGCTCACAATTAAAATTAAACAGTTTCTGCGAACTCATGCTTTTCGGAATAAAGTATTGCCCCTTGCCGCGCGTGGCTTTGCCGTAAGCCACTGCATGAACCGGACATATATGGTAGCATCCGAGGCACAGTGTGCAATTAGTACCCCAACAGGGATGCCCGTTCTCCATGCGTATATTTGCCGCAGGGCACACAGCCGCGCATTTGCCGCAGGATATACATGAGCCGGTGAATGAAAACGGTTTAGGCGACATCATAAACCGGGCGAACAGCGGGTACAACACATGAGTCTTAATCCAAGGGAACTGTCCTCTGACAACACTGTCAACCTTTGCTCCACAGGCTATGCCGCGCGCCACTTCTGCCAGGCGCCCGGCGGCGGCAGAGAGTTTTTCCTGCTCCAGCGAAGAGGAATCCACATCGAATCCCGGCAAAAGCACATAGTTGTTAGGCATCTGCACCGACCAGGCGCCACGGGCATTCCACCTTTTACGCCTCAACAGGCTGCGCCATGTCTCATGGGCAAGCCCAATGTCATCGCCGCAGGTACACACCATGTAGTGTCGGGCATTTTCCAGACCCACCGACCGGCTGATGAATTTCTTCACCATCGGGGGCAAGCCCCAGGAGTATATCGGAAACACCCATATAACCCTTTCGCACGATGATGCCGACGCGTAGCAACCGGGCGTCATGCGGCACATGTCCTCGCCAAGCATTTGCGCAAGAACCGTTGCGGCATAAAGACTGTTACCGGTACCGGAATGCCAGTAAATCATCTTATAGTTACCTGAGTGGCACCGAATCCGTATTCACGGAATGATGCATCCTGAACCTCGACCTTGCCCTTGTACCTGTGGTTAAGCTCTTTCACAAGAGCATGTCGCAGCACACCGTCACCTTTACCGTGTATGAACACGATTTTCTGACCTTTGTTTGCAAGGTTTGAATCCATTACTTTGCGGAATTCATCTACCTGAAGATTGAGCATATCGGCATTTGACATTCCCGCCGTAGTATCTACAAGCTCGTCAATGTGCAGGTCGACTTCTATTATGCCGGACGCTCCGGGACGATAATCCGTGTTCTTGACTACAGGACGCTTTATCCGTTTTTTATCAGCCGGCTTGGGTTTGCTTACCGATTGTACCAGTTTTTCAACGTCAAGCTGCCCGCGCACGCACGGAACATCATTTTTCACTATGTCAAAGGCAATGACCGGTGTTTCAAAATACGGATTTGATTTGAAACAGTGCAGTTTGAAGAATTTGGTTATATCGGGTTTAATCTCGACCGAAACCGGAGTTTTCATGGCAAATTCCTTGCCTTTCTTGAATGCCACCGCCTGAATGGCGATGCGTTCAAGCGAAGACACAGCGTCTTTGCCAAACTCCTCAAGAAACACTTGTATTCCCGGCTCTACTATTCCGGCGTAGCGGGTGGTCCACCCGCCATCGGCTGCTGCACTCATATAGGTAAAGTACAGATAGTAGTTGGAGTCGTTTACAAGATAAGCAAAGTATGAGGTGTCTGACAGGCGCTTAAGGTCGTCTGCCTCAAAACCGAGCACAAGGTTGAGTATGTCACCGCCCTCAACCTCAGTCGGCTCGACTTCCGGTTCAACCGGTGTGTAATCTTTCGAAGGAGTCTTTTCAGCCTCCTTTACAGCGCTTACCGCCGGAGCGTCCTGCCGGTTTTTAGCCTGCGCCCTCTCCCATGCCGTAGAATTGTCGACAACCACACACTCTTTCAACAGCACCGGGGTGTCAAAGCCGTCTTCGTCGGTAACAAAAGCCATGTTGGCTTCAATCCGGGTCACTCTGCCGCCTCCGACAGAGTTCAAAAAGCGAACCGTATCTCCTATTTTAACTGACGATGCCATTGCTTTTACTTTTTGTCAATCTGTTTAAGCAGCTCTTCCACTGCGACTTTCAGCTGAGTGTCTTCGCCTTTGACTATAGCAGCGGGGTCGTTTGCCACCTTGATATCGGGTTCAAGCTGAGTATTTTCAAGATAGTTGCCTTCTGCTGTACGGAAACCGATTACGGGAATGCCATAGACAAGCGAGGGATCCTGAAGTGTTTCCCAGTTCACACTGCTCATTGTGCCCGGCACCGGCATGCCTACGAGCTTGCCAAGACCGAGATGACTGTATACCCACGGTGTGCCATGGGCGTTGCTGTAGTTTGCCTCACAGGTAATCATAATGCTCGGTCTGTTCCACCGGCGGGAGGGCATATCAGAAGTCGGCACACCATGCACATCCTGAGTGAGATATTTCTTGCCGCTGAACATAACCTCGATATCCTCATGCAGACGACCGCCGCCATTCCAGCGGGTGTCTATCACAATGCCTTCCTTGCCGATGTATTCGCCAAGTACTTTAGCATACATTTTACGGAAACTGTCGTCGCTCATGCTCTGTATGTGCACATAGCCAAGACGACCGCCCGACAGTCTGTCAACCTCTGCCTCGCGAGATTTCACCCAACGGTCGTACAGCAGGTTGCCCATCTGACCGGAGCTTATCGGCAGAATCACCTCTTCCCAGGATTCAGCTCCTGGCATAGACAGGCTTACAAGCGTTTTCTTGCCGGCTATGGCGTTGAACATTGCCGTATAGTCCACGTCCTTGTCTATACGCACACCGTTAACCGCTGTAACGACAGCACCTGACTTTACTTTTGAGGAAGCCCTGTCAAAGGGACCTCCGGCTACCACTTCAGCCACTTTCAGCCCGTCACCTTCATAGTTCCAGTCGAAAAGAAGACCGAGCGAGGCTGTTGCATCACCGCCGCCGGGAGCATAGTATCTGCCTCCGGTGTGGCTCACATTCAGTTCGCCAAGCAGTTCGCTCAGAAGCTCGGCAAAATCGTAATTGTTTGATATATGAGGCAGGAATTTCTTGTAATTGGCATACATTGCGTCCCAGTCCACTCCGTTAATGTCAGTGCGGAATATCCGTTCGCGCACCTCATTGTGCACATGATCAAGCATATACTCTCTTTCGGCGGCAGCATCAAGTTTCATAGCCGCGCTGGCGCTAACCGAAGTGGTTTTCTCGCTTTTGGGGTCAAACTTGCGCACGGAGCTGCCCATAAGGTACAGATTGCCGTCCTTGTCCACATCAATGCCACGGGCACCGGACAGTTTGCTGACAAGTTTCACATCTCTTGTACGAGGCTTCACCTTCCATAAGTCATAGCCTTTTTCAAATGCGCTCAGGTAGTAGAGGGTCTCGCCATCCTCGGTAAGATATGCATCGGCAAGATTTGATGAGTTGGGAGTGAGGCGAATAGTACGTTCGGCAATGCCTTCGAGTTCCACATTCTCGGTCTTGCTGTCTTTCGCATCAGCTTTGTCCTCTTTGGCGTTTTTGCTTCCGCTGTCTTTCTTGTCAGCCGCGGATTTTTCTTTTTTCTGAGCCTTTTCAACCTCTTTGAGAAGAGCGTAGTCTTCTTCGTTCAGGCGGAACTTATCGTAAGACTCCTTATTAAGAAAAGCTATCATCACATCGCTCATCGAGCCCCATGAAGCATGATTGCGCATGCCGTAACGCTCGCTGTTAAAGATTATGGCGTTTCCTCCCATAGCCCAGCGGGGATTCTCGTCAAAATAGCCTGTCTTTGTGATGTATGTCATTTTGCCGCTGTCGGCATTAATTATGGCAATATCGCCATACGGCTGGTGCCTGAGATCCATAGCCTCTATCAATATCCATTTGCCGTCAGGACTCCACTGCGAAGGAAATCCTTTGGTTCTTGACGCTATAGTGGAGCCGTCGGTCAGCTGGCGCACCTTCTTTGTGTCCAGATCCATGACCATGAGCTTTGTACGGTCCTGAACAAATGTCATTTTCTTTCCATCTGGAGATATTGACGGGTATGTGCGGTCAATTTTATCCTTGGGGTTGAACACCGGAGTTTCCTCCACAACAGTTGCATTTGAGAAATTCGGGTCGTCCTTGCGCGCTACAGACGCCTTATATATATTATAGTGTCCGTCTCGTTCCGAACTATAATATAAGGTGCGGTTGTCCGGAGCCCAGGCAAGAGTGCTTTCTCCTGCGGGTGTATGTGTAATCTGCTTTGTGGACGCATGTTCTGTAGAGGTCACAAACACCTCGCCCCGGTTGACAAACGCTATCTGCTTGCCGTCCGGACTCACAGCCCCGGCTCCAACCGAACGTATGTTGAGGTTTTGCGGCAGTTCCTCTTCATCCACGGTAAGGGTTATTTTTACTTTCTGCGGAGCAGCATCTCCTTTTTTAGTGTATATCTCACCATTATAGGTAAATGCGAATGTTCCGTCTGCCCCTCTTGACAAAAATCTTACGGGATGAGTTTTGAAATCTGTCAGCTTTGTTACAGATGACGGATTTTCAATATTCATGGAGTATAGGTTGAAGCTGCCTCCGTTGCGCTCGCTGAGGAAATATATTGTAGACCCGTCCTGTCCGATGACCGGATTGCGGTCTTCGCCTCCCCGGGCTGTCAGATTGGTGTGTTTACCGGTAGCGGCATCGTACTTCCAGATGTCTCTGGTAACAGACGAGGTATGGTGCTTTCGCCATTTGTCTTCGCCACCCTTGACATCCTCATACACGAAAGACTTGCCATCGGGAAGGAATGTCATCTGAACGGCAGGAGTGCCAAGCACCTGTGTTATTCTTCCGCCGGACACCGGCACACGATACAGCTCAGACATAGCTCTGTAAGGGAACAAAGCGCTTGAGGCAGGGTCCTGAATGCTTGCGCTGAACAGTACATATTTGCCGTCAGGAGTGAATGCTTCGGGGGTTTCCGCAGCCGAGTTAGTGGTCAGCCGGGTGGCGGTGCCGCCGTTTGCACTCATTATATATATATCGGCATTCCCCGAACGGTCCGATGAAAAGGCGATGCTTTTGCCGTCAGGGCTCCACACCGGCTCGCTTTCATACGACGAACGAGATGTCAGCCTTACTGCCTCACCTCCAGTTGTGGCAACTTTCCATATATCGCCTTTATATGTGAACACAATTTCCTTGCCGTCAGGAGAAATCTTTACATCCCGGAGCCACATGGGGGTCACCGCCTGCGCAACTCCGGCTGTCAGCGCCGAAACTATCAGCGTGCTCAGTATCTTATTCATATTCAAGTTATTACTATTTCCACTTATCTACACATATGTATAGACCTCAACAAAGTTACTAAAATTATCCGGCTTCAAAACGCGACTGAGTAAAAATTTAATTATCTTTGCACTTGTTGAAATATCACACAACGCCGACTGAACCAAATCACAATACCAAACTCCCTAAGAATGAACCGACTCTCGCTCATGGCATTACCGCTGATAGCCCTTGCCGCTACCGGATGTGTACAATCATCCGGCCCCGCAAACCCGGATGTCACAGAGATTGACCTCCTCGCCAATCTTGAAGCTCCGGATTTTGACAACACCAGCATAACAGATGTAAAATACACCCTGCTTGACACTGCGACAACCGCTTTACTCGGCAATTACTGCGACATTTTCGGAGTAATGAACGACACGGTCATCATTCATGACATGACATCGTTTGGTGTCAACTCGCGGCTGCTTCTATTTGACGCCAACGACGGACACCTCATACGCCCCATCAGCCATGTCGGACAAGGACCCGGCGAATACCAGTGGATACAGGGCGTTGTCACCGACCCCGAACACAGCGAGCTGTTGCTGCTTGCCAACAAGGCACTACGCTACTCCACCGCCGACCGCTACATAGAAAGCTACGATAGTTCTAACGGCAAAGCCCCCATTGGCTCGGCTAAAAACGGCATATACCAGACCCAGACTTCTGACGGAAACCTGCTTATTTACCGCTACGACATGACAATGACATCCACTGACACCATAGTGGTCAAGGGCTTCGAACCCAAATGGAACTCTGTTACCTCAAACCTTTCCGGCGACGAGGTTCTGATAAATATTGCAGACACGGTATTTTCTCTCACTCCCGGAGAAATGCATCCGGTAGCCGTATTGACTCGCGGAGCCAAAGCGCTCACCCCCGAAACAGACCAGAAGATGCTCCAGCTCATTGCTAAATCGGACATGAAGCAGTTCTCCGAACTATATGGACAATATATAGTATTCCAACAGTTCATCAATGACTACACTCGCTTCATTGTCACATACACCTATGGCGGCCGAAGTTATATAGATACATACTCGCGCGAAAACGGCAAACTCCTGGCAAGGTATTCAGACTCCGACGATGACAACGCCGGAATACCGGTACCCTACGCCGACCGCACCATACACATCAACAGACTGCCGTTTTACTACAACGGAAGATTTTACGCAATAGTAAGCGAGGAAGAAACGCTTGGCAATGACGGCGAAACATCGGAAGACCTCAACCGCGCACTTATTTCTTGGAGAGTAGAATAACGACAACATTTCAAATGACAACACTTCAACCTCACAGAATCAGCTCGGTCGATGCGCTTCGCGGATTCGCACTCCTTGCCATTGTACTCCTTCACAACCTTGAGCACTACAATATCTTCGGCGCACCCGCCGCCGAATCTCCGCTGCTGAAATGGCTCGACTCAACCTCTTACGACTTCATCTTCTTTATTTTTGCCGGCAAGGCATATGCCACCTTTTCACTGCTGTTCGGATTCAGTTTTTTCATACAGCTGCGAAACGCGCGCTCAAGAGGAAACGACTTCAGAGCACGGTTTGCCTGGCGCATGTTCCTGCTGTTCTGCTTCTCTCAGCTTCATGCGCTGTTTTACAACGGAGACATCCTGCTGCTCTATTCCGTGTGCGGGCTGATACTGATTCCGGCATCCTCATGGAGTGACAAAAAAGTGCTTGTCGTGGCATCAATATTAATGCTACAGCCATTTGCATGGGGCAAAATAATATATGCGCTTTTCAACCCGCAATACATCGACACAAATTCAATGTTCTACCGCTATGCCGCCATAGCCACCGAAACCGGACAAAACGGCAATCTGATAGAGACATTAGCCGACAACATCTGGAACGGCCAGCTGTACAGCAATTTCTGGCAAGTAGAAGCAGGACGTCTGTTCCAGACCCCGGCATTGTTTCTGTTTGGCATGTGGCTGGGTCGCAAAAACTTGTTTGTGCAGTCGGACACAAGCCGCAGATTCTGGATTTCAACCCTAAAAACCGCCGGATGCGCCTGCGTGCCACTATTCATGCTGTGCCGCCTTGTGCCGCCTCACATTGAAAACGTTACCATACTTTCGTACTACAGCATAGCGTTACCCATGATATACAACTTCTCATTTATGGCAATGCTTGTTTCGGCATTCATGCTTGTGTGGTTCAAAGCCGGCGATGGCAGAAAATCGCAACGATTCATAATTCCATACGGCAAGATGAGTCTGACAAACTACATTTTCCAGTCAATAATCGGAGTAACATTGTACTACCATTTCGGATTCGGACTTTTTGACAAAGTCGGGGCATTCGGCTCCGTATGCATTGCGTGCGCCATATTTACATTCCAACTGGGATACAGCCGGTTATGGCTACGCACCCATCCCCAGGGACCGCTGGAATACCTGTGGAAACGCGGCACCTGGCTAAACTGGCAGAAAACGCAATCGGCAGCCACCGACTGATTCTCTCCACTCAAACACATCACATCAGTAAACACCTTAGATAATTCACTTATCAGATAACTGCCAACGGAGTTTTTTTGTTTAAAATGACACAAGAGCAACAAGTTATTGAAGTTCTGCGTAAGGAAGGAGGATACGCCACTTTACGCCGGTTGAATGAAGTAATGGACTTTTCAACATGGAATACCAAAACTCCAGAAGCCAGCATAAGAAGGATTGTACAAAATAGCGACGCTATTTTCCGAATCCAGCCGGGACTGTGGGCTCTTGAAGAATCAAGAGATTCGATTCTTCAAAAATTCAAGATTAAAGAAGGAAACCCTACGAGCTTTGAACTGTTTAATCATACTTATTACCAAGGACTCATTGTAGAGATAGGACATTATAAAAGATTCACAACATACGTTCCACCGCAAGACCAGCAAAAGTTGTTTTTGGACAAGAGATTAGGAGACTTAACAGACCACAAAGTCATACCCCAATTCACTTTTGAGACTATATTGCGTAGAGCCAGAACCGTTGATGTCATTTGGTTTAATGAAAGGAATATGCCAAGCCAATTTTATGAGGTTGAACATACCACCGACATCAAAAATTCCTTGTCAAAATTTTACGAACTTCAAGACTTCCTTTCTTCGTTTTATATTGTGGCAAACAGCCACCGTGAGAATGAATTCAAAGACAAAATTGGTGCATCAATCTTCTCTCCGATAAAAGGTCGAGTCAAATTCATAACATACGACAAGGTTGCATCGTTGCACTCGAATCTTTCACAACAAGAACAGTTAATCTGGTGAGTTGTGAATGATTACATCGCGGATACAACAAAAGGACATACTATAACCCTTACATAAAAAATCAATGCAGTGAATTGCTGGGCAAATTTGCATTTGGCATTTTTGTTTTGTAACTTTGGGGGTGAGAAATGATTTTTTATCGTGAAATACTTTATTCACCTCACATACATTATAATCATAGCCTGCACAACCCTGACGAGCAGGGCTATGACTCCGGAAGAAGCCAGAGCCGCTTACGCAGCCGGAGATTACGCCGAGGCGGTTGCCACCTTACGCGCCATTGCCGATAAGGAACCACGCAACACTTCTGCCAACACCATGGCAGGCATTGCATTACTACGCACCGGCAACACTCTGTCGGCACAAAAATATCTGCAAAAGGGCACAAACGACGCAAAGATTGCCCTGGCTGAAATCTGTTTCTTCGACTATGATTTCGACGGTGCCGACGAATGGCTGGAAAAATACTCCGCAGCCCAGAAAAAAGCCCGAAAGCCTGAAAGCGATGAGGCTGAAGCGTTGCGCTCCCGTATAGAAACCGGTCGCGCCATGCTTGACAGGGTTGAAAAAATTATCATTACCGACAGTATCACAGTGCCTCGCGATGATTTTTTCAAAGCCTACCGACTTGCTTCTTCTGCCGGCAGAATAACCGGAGCATCCTCCCTGCCCCCCGGAATAGAAGCGGCGTCACCATCTTCTGTATTTGTTACAGAAAACTCAGGCACTGTAATTTGGAGCGCACCCGATGAAAACGAGAACTTTGTGCTCATGCAGTCATCTCGCCTCGCCGACGACAGCTGGGAGCAGCCCGAACCGCTTGGCGATGTGCTCAATGAAGGCGGCGATGCTAATTTCCCGTTCCTGATGAGCGACGGGGTCACACTCTATTTTGCAAATGACGGAGAAAACAGCCTTGGCGGATACGACATATTCATATCGCGCAACAACGGCGAGAGATATCTTCAGCCACAAAACATCGGCATGCCGTATAATTCGCCTTTTGACGACTACATGCTTGCCATTGATGAAGAAACCGGTATTGGCTGGTGGGCTACCGACCGCAACCGTATCGAAGACTCCGTTACAATATACCGGTTCATTCCCCAGGAACTAAGAATAAACTACCCTGTTGACACCAAAGGACTTACCCAATACGCCAAGGTGGCAAACTATCGTCATACATGGACTGACGGCGCCGACTACTCCACTCTGAACAAAAAAGTCGACAACCTGCGCCAATACAACCCCGAGAAGAAAGCCGACTTCCATTTCGGCATGCCGGACGGGTCGGTGCGCACCTCCGTGGAATCTTTTCACAGCGCACAGGCACGCGCCCTGATAAAAGATTATCTGCGGGAGAAAAACAACCTTGACTCAATTTATGCAACGCTTGACCGGCTACGCAAAAAATATGCTTCGGGCGATACTTCCGTAGGCTCTGACATCATTGCATATGAAAAATCTGTAGAGACAGCTCAGGTTCATCTTTCCGAGCTTCGCAATCTGATTGTAAACGCTGAAAATTATAAAAATTAATCATTCATATCCCCCAAAACAATGGAACTTACAGTAATAATATTTGCAGCAGTAGCGCTGATAATACTCTGCATCTTCTTCTATTATGTACCGTTCTTCCTGTGGATTTCCGCCCAGGTAAGCGGCGTGCGCATATCTCTTATGCAGCTCATGCTGATGCGCATACGAAAAGTACCCGTCAGCACTATAGTGCAGGCAATGATAGAAGCCCATAAAGCCGGGCTGCACGAAGTTACCCGCGACGACCTCGAAGCCCACTACCTCGCGGGAGGCAATGTTGAAAAGGTGGTACATGCGCTTGTAAGCGCATCAAAAGCCAACATTGACCTCGGATTCAAAATGGCTACCGCAATTGACCTTGCCGGCCGCGATGTGTTTCAGGCAGTGCAGATGAGCGTGAATCCTAAAGTTATTGATACTCCGCCGGTTACTGCTGTTGCCAAAGACGGCATTCAGCTTATAGCAAAAGCCCGCGTCACAGTAAGAGCAAACATCAAACAACTCGTGGGAGGTGCAGGCGAAGACACTGTACTTGCCCGAGTAGGCGAAGGCATCGTATCGTCCATCGGCTCTTCGGAAAGCCACAAGCAGGTGCTTGAAAATCCCGACAGCATTTCAAAACTTGTTTTACGCAAAGGGCTTGACAGCGGCACCGCCTTTGAAATTCTCTCCATTGACATTGCCGACATAGACATAGGCAAAAACATCGGTGCAGCATTGCAGATCGACCAGGCCCAGGCAGACAAAAACATCGCTCAGGCAAAGGCAGAGGAACGCCGCGCTATGGCTATAGCCCTTGAACAGGAAATGAAAGCCAAGGCACAGGAAGCGCGCGCGAAAGTGATTGAGGCAGAAGCCGAACTGCCAAAGGCTATGGCAGAAGCGTTTACTAACGGCAACCTCGGCATCATGGACTACTACCGCATGAAAAATGTGCAGGCAGACACAAACATGCGCGACATGATTGCCAATCCTCAGGCAAACAACACTAAGTAATTCCACACCGGCTTAATGACCTCTTTTCTGATTGCGCTCGCCTTACTGGTTGGCGGATACTTCATCTATGGAACTCTGGTAGACCGCATTATAGGCACCAAAGCATCCACGCCAATGCCGGCGAACACCAGAAACGACGGCATTGACTTCATACCGATGGCTCCGTGGAGGGTATTCCTTATACAGTTCCTTAACATAGCCGGACTCGGACCGATTTTCGGAGCCATAATGGGCATAATGTTCGGGCCTGCCGCATTTCTTTGGATTGTGCTCGGAACTATTTTTGCAGGCGCGGTTCACGACTTTCTGAGCGGAGTAATCTCAATCCGCATGGGAGGGGCATCCTTGCCGGAAATTGTCGGCAAGGAGCTCGGCAACGGTATAAAACAAGTCATGAGAGGATTTTCTGTAATCCTGCTGATTCTTGTCGGAGCCGTTTTTGTCTTGACTCCTGCCGACTTGCTGTCTGCCATGACCCCGTCTTGGCTTGACCGCACCGTGTGGATAGCTATTATTTTCGGCTACTACATGCTTGCAACGCTGCTGCCCATTGACAAACTCATCGGCAACCTATATCCGGTATTCGGTTTCGCGTTGCTGTTTATGGCAGTCGGGCTGCTGCGCTATCTTCTCTTCGGCGGAGTGGACATACCGGTGGATTTTTCGGAAGGTCTTGCAAACAGATTTGCAGGAGATACCGATTCACATCCCGTTTTCCCCATGATGTTTGTCAGCATTGCCTGTGGAGCTATTTCAGGATTTCACGCCACACAATCGCCAATGATGGCTCGCTGCCTTACTAATGAAAAGCTCGCGCGTCCAATATTTTACGGAGCAATGGTAACAGAAGGCATAGTAGCCCTGATTTGGGCGGCGGCGGCAATAGCCTTCACCGGCAGCTACGAGCAGCTCGGAGAGTACATGGCGGCTCATGGAAACAGTGCGGGCGCATTGGTTAATGAAATTTCAATAACCTGGCTCGGCACAGCTGGCGGCATTCTCGCACTGCTGGGAGTTGTGGCTGCTCCTGTAAGCACCGGCGACACAGCTCTGCGCAGCGCCCGGCTAATTGTAGCCGATTTTCTTGACATAAGCCAGAAATCCATTGCAAAACGTCTCGCAGTATGCCTGCCGATTTTCGCAGCCACATTCGTTATCATGTTCATAGATTTCAATGTGCTGTGGAGATACTTCGCATGGAGCAACCAGACTTTGGCGGTTTTCACGCTGTGGGCGGTCACGGTCTACCTTGCCCGGCACCGCAAAGCATACATTGTCAGCCTGTGCCCCGCACTGTTCATGACTGCCGTGAGCATCAGCTACCTCCTTTTTGCAAGAAATCCCGAAGGGTTCGGCTTGCCCCTCTCTATCGCAGTAGGCTGCGGCATCATTGTGGCTACCGTATTCCTCTTCCTGTTCATGCGTTGGAAAAAACGGTTTGCATCATTACAGCATCAGACACACTATGATTGATTTTTCAAAGATTATATCAGAGTCTAACCTATACAACTTCCACTCCCACACACAGTTTTGCGACGGCAGGGCTGAGATGGAACAGTTTGCGCAGGCTGCCGCAGACAGCCGCTTCACTCATTACGGCTTTTCTCCCCACTCCCCTATACCGTTTGAATCGCCATGCAACATGAAATTCAGTGATGTGGACAAATACATTGCCGAATTCAACAGGCTAAAATCCTTGTACTCCGACCGGCTTGAGCTATACATGGCAATGGAAATCGATTATCTCGGAGACGATTGGGGTCCGGCATCGCCATACTTCGACTCATTGCCGCTTGACTACCGCATAGGCTCCGTTCATTTTATCCCTTCCAAAAACGGCATGGTGGATGTGGACGGGCGGTTTGAAAGTTTCAAAAACAAAATGGCTGTTCATTTTGACAATGACATACGTTACGTCGTGGAATCTTTCTACTCCCAGACTAACCGTATGATTCAATCCGGAAAATTCGATATAATCGGGCACTTTGACAAAATCGGGCACAACGCGTCGCACTTCTGTCCCGATATCGAAGACAAACAATGGTACATAAACCTTGTAAATGACATTATTGACAACATAATATCAAACAAACTCACTGTCGAGATAAACACAAAGGCAAAAGCTGAACATAACAAATTCTTTCCAAACGAAAAATACTGGAAACGGCTCTCTGATGCTGGAATCACAATCGTGATAAACAGCGATGCCCACTACCCAGAACTGATAAACGCCTCTCGCCCGGAAGCGCTCACCAGTCTTGACAGACTCAGGAGTAATTAGAAAGTCCGTATGCACCTGTCTCCGCTCAGGCACACACTCACTGGAACCCTTTGAAAAAGCCAATGCCCCCTATACAGTCAATTATGAACGACATTGCACCGCTTCGGTCCACTCCTCCCTCCATAAACCACGTCAAGCCCGCCCCGCTGCCGGAAATCAGGGATATACGTCTTGACAACGGTATGCTGCTTAAAATCTGCCACCGACCGGACCTCGAACTTATTGCCTTCAATGCCATAACCCGTGGAGGATATGCTGAAGCGCAGGCTCCGGGTATTGCCTCACTCGCCGCCACAATGCGCTCCGAAGGCACAGCCCGCAACACCTCCGCGCAGATAGCCGGTATGATTGACTTCTCCGGGTCATGGATTATGTCTGCCGCACAAGGTCATTACACAACCACCGGCATATACGCACTGGCACGAAAAGCAGCCTCTGTCATGCCTCTTATGCGCGACATGGTTTTTCATCCGGCATTTCCGGAAAAAGAACTGGAAGTGGCAGCCCGGAGACTCGCCTCCAAAATAGAGATTGACACCACAACCGTTGGCTATCAGGCTGACAAAGCCATCAGAGAACTGTCATTCGGCACCTGCCACCCACTCGCAAGAACATCTTCCGCCTCTGACATACTTGGCATTTCGCGCAACGACCTTGTGGCATTTCATTCGCAGTTTGCATCGCCCGCGTCAACCACACTGTTTGCTGTAGGCAGATTCGACTCGTCCCTTGAAAGCATCATAAACAACTCGTTCGGACAGACTGAATGTATCGCCGACCTTGCCCCGCTCAACATCCAGCCATTTGATTTTGACAAGGGAGGTACCGTAAAAAACATTCCTGTCAAGGATGCCAGTCAAAGTGCCCTTCGGATAAGCCTGCCCGGACTCCCCCGCACCCACAAAGACTACCTGGCGCTGCGTCTTGCCGTAATGGCACTCGGCGGCTATTTCGGCAGCCGGCTGTCTAAAAACATTCGCGAGGACAAAGGCTTGACTTACGGGATATCGGCATCACTCCTCGGATACAACGAAGGCGGCATTGTTCAGATTGCCACTAAATGCTCGGCAGACTATGTTCCGGCGGTCATGGAAGAAACATTCAAAGAAATTACACGCCTTTCCGAATGCCCGCTGTCGCCTGTTGAGCTGCAATGCCTCAAACAAGCCGAGACAGTTTCCCTGACCGACATAACAGACTCACCATTCTCCACGCTCGATTTCTACCAGACTATACACACCGGCGGTCTCAGCCGGATTTATTTCGACGAAAGGCGCGCCGCCGTCAACTCCATCACATCTGAACACATCGCCCTCATGGCATCACGCTACCTCGACTGCTCCAAAGCCGTGGCTGCCATTGCCGGATAAAAAACTCACCGGACCGCCGCCTAAAACAGAACTTCCTACGGAGCAACGCATCCGTTAATAACTTTTTATTATTTGACAATCACATTTTTGGCAATATGTGATAATGCATTGCCGATTTTTTTCGCTAATTTTGCAAACGTAAAAACAAAAACAACTTTAACCTGCATAATATGAAGAAAAGTGCATTGCAAATAGCTCGCGCTGCCTATCAGCCCAAGCTCCCCGTTGCCCTCACAGGCAATGTAAAAGTGGTTGAAGGAGCGCCCACCCAGTCGGTAGCAGACCAGGAAGATATCAAAAAGCTCTTTCCAAACACCTACGGACTTCCCGAAATACGTTTTGAAAAAAGCAACACTCCGGTACAAGGCAAACCTATCAATGTCGGCGTGATTCTTTCAGGCGGTCAGGCTCCCGGCGGACACAATGTGATATGCGGTCTTTTCGACGGTCTGAAAAAAATCAACAAAGACAGCAAACTCTACGGCTTTCTCATGGGTCCCGGCGGACTTGTTGACCATAATTATATCGAACTCACTGACTCAATCATCGATGAATACCGCAACACAGGCGGCTTCGACATTATAGGGTCTGGCAGAACCAAACTCGAAAAGAAAGAACAGTTCGACAAAGGTCTTGAAATACTGAAACAGCTTGGCATCACCGCTCTTGTAATCATAGGTGGCGATGACTCCAACACAAACGCCGCCGTACTTGCCGAATATTACAAAAACATCGGAGCCGGTGTTCAGGTTATCGGCTGTCCGAAAACCATTGACGGCGACCTTAAAAACGAAGTTGTTGAAGCATCTTTCGGCTTCGACACAGCTACAAAAGTCTACAGCGAACTCATCGGCAACATACAGCGCGACTGCTTCTCTGCTAAAAAATACTGGCACTTCATCAAGCTCATGGGTCGTTCAGCATCACATATCGCGCTTGAATGTGCACTCCAGACACAGCCCAACGTATGCATCGTGTCAGAAGAAGTAGAGGCAAACAACCAGACTCTTGACGATGTAGTAAATTATATTGCCGGCATCGTTGCGGCAAGAGCCAAAAACGGCAACAACTTCGGCACTGTACTTATTCCGGAAGGTCTTATAGAATTCATCCCCGCGATGAAGAATCTTATATCAGAGCTTAACGACCTTCTTGCCAAGAGCCCTGACTTCGCCACACTCGCTCCCGCGCAACAGCGTGAGTTTGTAATGGGCAAACTCAGCGCCGACAACGCAAAAGTGTTCGCTTCACTTCCTGAAGGCGTGGCACGACAGCTCACACTCGACCGCGACCCCCACGGCAATGTGCAGGTATCACTCATCGAAACAGAAAAACTTCTCAGCGAAATGGTGGCTCGCCGTCTTGAAGAGATGCGCGCCGAGGGCAACTACAACGGCAAGTTCTCTCCCCTGCACCACTTCTTCGGATACGAAGGCCGCTGCGCAGCTCCCTCAAACTTCGATGCCGACTACTGCTACGCGCTCGGCTTTAATGCAGCATGCCTTATAAACGCCGGCGTTACAGGCTACATTTCAAGCCTGCGCAACCTCACCAAACCTTCAGTTCAGTGGCTTGCCGGCGGCATACCTATCACCATGATGTTCAACATGGAGCGCCGTCACGGAGAAATGAAACCGGTGATACAGAAAGCTCTTGTGCGCCTGGAAGGCACACCGTTCCGCCGCTTCGCAGCCAAGCGTGATGACTGGGCTATCAACACAAGCTATGTATTCCCCGGCCCCATCCAGTATTTCGGTCCCGCCGAAGTATGCGACCAGCCCACCTTGACTCTCCATTACGAACACCTTGACAAGTAAGTAATAGCCCCCCCTTTACATAAAAAACATCCGCTGCGTTGCAACGCAGCGGATGTTTTTTATGACTGTCAGGATAAAGCCCCGACACATATTTATTCAGAAAAAGCATTGACAATTTACAAGAATTGCATAACTTTGCTTTACCAATTCATTTATCAATACATTTTAATCAATTTAATAATTATGGACTACAACAATCAACCTGTAGCGCCCCTTACATTCAAAGAGGCTGTCACCAGAGTTTTCAACAAGTACGCACAATTCAACGGACGCGCAAGCCGCGCCGAATTCTGGTGGTTTATGCTGTTTTGTGTTATTGTCGGCTTCATTTTTGGTATTCTCACAAGCATCAGTTCAGTTTTCGCCTACATTTCCTATCTGTTCAACCTTGCAGTATTCATTCCTGTACTTGCAGTAAGCTGGCGCCGTCTTCACGACATTGACAAAGCCGGTGGCTGGTGGTTCATCAACTTTGTTCCGCTTGTAGGCTTCATCATCTTCATTATCTGGTGTGCGAAGCCCGGCGTGCCTCAGGCAAACCGTTTCGGCGAAGTTCCCGCCAACTGATTACTTGGAACCAATTTCACGCACAGCTCCGGTAACGGGATCGAAGATCACGTATGCCGGAGTTTTTTTATCTGTAAAGATAGCCGGGTCAATACCGAACACTATGCCAAACTGAGCTATATCCGCATTCAGGGAAGCAATTTCACGCCCGTTGAATGACGCTGTGAACACGCCCTCGCCCGGAATACAATATGCCAGCCCCCCCTTGGGAAACTTCTTCTCTTCGCCTTTGTCATTTACCGGCAACGAACCCTTGGCAACCACCCTGGTTTCAAGATAAACAGGCATACCGCTCAAATCCGTCACATCCACCGGTCCTTCTGTCGCACTTACTCGCGCAACAATGGTTTTACCGTCAGCCGCCTGAGGCACCACCTGATATGTCCGCACGGCAGTAGCTGTCTGGACAGTTCCCGTAAACATTGCGGTAAGCGCCGCTTCCTGTTTTTCAAGATTGTCAAGAGCAAGTTTCATAGCCTCGCCGTCGGCAGGCATCTGGTCAGCGTTGCCTGAAATTATATCATTGCGGCTCTGACGAAGCTCATATATCTTGGCTGCCGCCAGCTGGGCTCGCTTGGCGGTTGACTGGCTCTGCAGCATCTCAGCCGTCACAGCCTGTGCCGCAGCCGCAGTCTGGAGTATCGACGGTTTCATTGCCTCAGCCTGTGGGAGTGTCGGTGCCGGAGCCGGTGTATAGTCCTCGTCATTGACAGTCAGCGGGCAATTGTTGCCGTCAAGAATCATAAAGGGAGATGAGCCGCTTTTGAATTGAACAAGATAGCTTTCGTCACCGTCTGATATACCGGCGGTTGTAAGCGTTACTGATTTAACCGACCACATGTCGCTCGGCTCAAGAATGGGGTCTATGTTCAGATACTTTTTCGAATAAAGGCGAAATTCTCCGGGCGTTTTTACTGTACGCAGAGCTTCTACTGTTACATTGACCGCTGTTTTGGGCAGAGTGTACACCAGTCCGTATTCATTCATTTTATTTGCCGTAAATTTCTGTGCCGACTGGGCGCATACTCCCATAGTCGCAGCCGAAAAAAGCAGTGCCAGCAATATCCTGTTCATCTTGTACTCCATTATTTATTTTTCATAAGTGTTTTTATCGCCACGCCGACATTGTCGGCTATATCGCCGGCGGTCACCCCATAGTCACCATGGGTTTCGGCGGCTATCTCTCCGGCAAGACCGTGTATGTAGGCTCCAATCAGTGCGCTCACTTCCGGTTTATAGCCCTGCGCCATAAGGCCGGTTATTATTCCGGTAAGCACATCGCCGCTTCCCGGAGTAGCCATTGCCGGAGTACCAGTCGAATTAAAGTACACCTTGTAATCCGGACGCACAAGCGCGGTATAATGCCCCTTGAGCAATATGGTTATATTGTGATAGTGAGCCACGTCTATTGCCTTGAGCAGGCGCGCTTCATCTGTCGGACTCTCGCCAAACAGTCTGTCGAACTCACCTACATGCGGGGTTATGACCGACAACACAGGTATGTCTGACAGCATGGTCTGGCGTCGGGCAATACAATTCAGCGCATCCGCATCAAGAACCAGCGGACGTGTGCGCGACTGCAAAAACTGTTCAAGCGCGTTTATGGTTATTTCATGAGTTCCGATACCGCAACCCACTCCTATAGCCGAATAATCATGCTCCGGTTTCATAGCTCCCGGCACCAGTTTGTTCCTGTCAGTATCCGCCACAAACATAGCTTCCGGCACAGACGACTGCATAACCTCGTAGCCGCACATCGGAGCTTGTACAGTTACTTTTCCGGCTCCGGCACGCAACGCTCCCTTTGCTGCAAGAACCGCTGCCCCCATCATGCCGTAGCTGCCGGCAACAAGAAGAGCGGAGCCATAATCCGCTTTTGAAGAAAAATTGTTGCGCCGACGTAACAAAGACTTGACCTCGTGCCCCTCCACAAGATGAAAAATTGTAGGAGTGGAACGTATCACATCATGGTTGAGATTGATATCTATGGCTTTCCACTCGCCTACCAGCTCCGCGTTTTCTTTCATAAAGAACGCAGGGCGCGGAAACTGCACTGTCAGAGTCAGGCTGGCATGCACAATGTTTCTGTTTACCGAATCGGCGCAGAGATCGCCGTTCATACCCGATGGAACGTCAATTGAAACAACAGTGGCACCGCTTTCATTGATGTAGCGTACCAGCAGCATGAATCCTCCTGCAAGAGGATTATTCAGACCGCTTCCGAAAAGACCGTCCACAACAAGATATGACGAATTTAGTTCGGGAGCGGCGAAGTTGCCTGTCTCCTCCTTGAATTGTATTCCGGGAGCCTCCGCAATGAGCCTGTCGCGGCAGTCACGGCAGTCACGGCTGAGCTTGTTGCCGCCGATATTCAGCAGATACACCGAGGGCGAAAATCCCATAACGGCCAGGATTCTTGCCACAGCCAGAGCATCGGCACCGTTATTTCCGGGACCTGCAAAAACAACAACTGGTTTTGTCGGGCGCCAACGGGCTGCTATCTCCGAAGCAACGCCCTGAGCGACACGATCTATAAGTTCCAGTGAACTCACTCCGTCTGTCTCCATTGTGCGCCGGTCTATGGCGCGAATATCTTCCGTGTTGAATATTCTCATATCTGCTTAATGCTGAGTTGAGGAAAGGTTTGACAAAATTACTAAACTATGTTCAAATACATGGTCTATATTGATACTCTTCTTTTAATAATATTGATTTTTTCACCAACTTGTTACTTTAGGTGAAATTGCCGAAGGCATTCGACCTCATAATTAACCCGCCGAAATACCACCGGCAACGCACTAAACACCAACAAATTAGATAAATCCACTCTTTTAATATTTAAACAAAACAGTTGCACAAAACACAGAATGTATGTAAATTTGTGACCTGTATGCCGAGCCGCAAAGCGGACACGGATCACAAACATAACCACGTTGCATTACAACCCGGATAATGAACCAAGTAACATACAAAGGCTTGTCATTCAAGCCATTTTTACCAGAGGAGCAAATTCAGAAACGTGTCTGTGAAATTGCCGGAGAAATATCCTGCGAATATGCCGGCAAGGTGCCCTTGCTTATCTGTGTGCTAAACGGAGCGTTCCCTTTCGCGTCCGACATCTTCAGAAGCCTGTCCATTGATGCCGAAATAACCTTCATAAGGCTAAAAAGCTACAGCGGCACAGAATCGACAGGTCAGGTAAAGGAGATTGCCGGGCTAAGCGAAGACATAGCCGGCAGAGATGTAATTGTTATAGAAGACATTATCGACACCGGACGCACAATGGCGAAACTACTTGAAGATTTGCACGGCAAAAAGCCCGCGTCGCTCAAGGTTGCCACACTGCTCCACAAGCCTGAAGTGTGTACATCGGACATTGTTCCCGACTACATCGGCTTCAATATTCCGCCTGCATTCATAATTGGCTATGGGCTGGACATTGACGGACTCGCCCGAAACCTCCGCGACATATGGGTGGTTGACTGACATTGACTTATCAGGAGTACTAACGTTTTTATCATAATGTTCAATATTGTAGTTTTTGGCGCTCCGGGCAGCGGAAAAGGCACCCAGAGCTCACGGCTGATAGACCGGTACGGAATCCACCACATCTCAACTGGTGAGGTTTTGCGCGAACATATCAAAAAAGGAACAGAACTCGGACTCACCGCCGACAAGTACATTTCAAAAGGTCAGCTGATACCGGACGACCTTATGATAAGCATACTGTCGGATGTACTTGACACAAATCCCGCAGCAGCAAAAGGTGTGATTTTTGACGGCTTCCCCCGCACTATCCCACAGGCTGTGGCTCTCAACGAAATGCTTGAGAAGCGCGGCTCCTCGCTTGATGCGGTAATAGGTCTTGAGGTCGAGGACGAAGAACTTATAGAGCGCATGCTGAACCGAGGCAAGGAAACAGGCAGAGCCGACGACACCCCCGAGACCATCAGCAACCGCCTCAAGGTGTACCACTCGCAGACACAGCCGCTGAGAGACTTTTATCTAAACGAAGGCAAGTACCACGCCATTCCCGGCTCCGGCAGTGTCGACCACATTTTCAGCCTGATAGCAGACATTCTTGACAGCATAAAAAAGTAACCGCTCTGCAAACGCTCATAAGCTGAACTTTATACAGTGAAAGGTGTTTTTCTTTCATAACGCTTAAATTATTTATGAAAAAAGAATTTAAACTTTTCGCACTCCTGCTTGTAACCCTCATCAGCGTCTGTTTCTGGAGCTGCGAGGAAGACGACAACAACCGTATACCTGCCGCCCAACTGCCATCAGATGCAAAGACATTCCTGTCCACCTATTTCCCGTCCATAAAAGTGACCTCGGTAGAGTTGAACAGAGACAACGGTGTTTTTGAGTTTGACGTGTATCTCGCAAACGGCTATGAAGTTTCATTCAACGCCGACGGCGAATGGACTGATGTAGACGCGCCTGCGGGACAGTCAATTCCCGACGGCATTGCGCCACAGGCTATAACCGACTATATCGCGGCAAACTATAACGGAGCCGGCATCAACGATATATCACTTGACAGCAGAGGCTATGAAGTGGAACTCGTTTCAGGCGTAGACCTTCTTTTTGCCCCTGACGGCTCTTTCTTAGGCGTTGACCGGTAAAAGTATTACAGTATATATTCAGCCTGCGGAAAAAAAATTCCGCAGGCTGTCCTTTAATATTATGCCTGCCGCTGCAAGCCCGAGTTTTTTTGTTACTTTTGCGTTATTAAGTAAGTGTTCGAATTTAATTTATACAATATGCAAGCTTGTTTTTAAGTTGATTCCGGTGCGGAGCAAAGGAAAATATCGAGATATTCAACTGAGCGACAAGCCGGAAGCAATAAAAAAGAAGCCGCAGAGTGCATAAAAGATTTCCCTTCACTTACTATCGTTTAAATTTGAACACTTACTTATGAAATACATTCCGGACGAAAGCAAAAAATGGCGTACGCTCTCAAGCGAGTACCTGTTCAAACGCCCCTGGCTGACTGCGCGCCGCGACACAGTAGAACTGCCCGACGGCAGAGTGAACCCAGAATTTTATGTGCTTGAATATCCTTCATGGATAAATGTCATCGCCATAACAGAGGATGGCAAGTATGTAATGGTAGAGCAATACCGCCATGGTCTTGCGCGTGTAGGCATAGAGCTGTGTGCCGGAGTTGTAGAACCCGGCGAAGCACCCGAGGCTGCCGCCCGCCGCGAGCTTGAGGAGGAAACGGGCTATACCGGCGGGAAATGGGAGCTCGGCATGGTTATCTGCGGCAATCCGAGCGTTACCGACAACTATACATACTGTTATATAGCGCGCGGAGTCACAAAAACAAGCGAGCAGCATCTCGACGCCAATGAAGACATCACTGTCAAGCTTATTTCCGAAGACGAGCTGCTGGAAATAATGAAAGCCGATGAGATGAAACAGGCGCTCATGGCAGCTCCGCTGTGGCGCTACTTCGCTTTAGGGCTCAACAGATAGACATGTCACGCTACGCCGAGGTATTGTTGCCACTGCCGCTGCACAGCACATTCAGCTATGAGGTGCCGTTTGACCTTGCAAAAAATATCACTGTGGGGTCAAGGGTCGTTGTGCCTTTCGGAAAGAAAAAATATTATACCGGCATAGTAAAATCGCTCTCGGACATTCCTCCAGGCAATTTCGAGGTAAAAGAAATAGGACTTGTGCTTGACAACGGCAAAGCCATTGTCAAGCGGCCTCAGCTTCAGTTCTGGGACTGGATTGCAGATTACTATCTTTGCAGCGCAGGCGATGTGTTCAAGGCGGCGGTGCCTTCGGGGCTCAAAATAGAAAGCGAAACTTTCATTGAAATGTCTCCGGACTATGAAGAATCTCCGGAAAAATCCCTGTCACAGCGCGAGGCGCTTATTGTACAGGCTCTTGACCATGCTGCCAAGCGCCTGAGCATAGCCGACATAGAAAAGATGACCGGGCTTAAAGGGGTCGGCGCGTCAGTCGGGCCTCTGCTACAGAAAGGAGCGGTGATAATCTCTGAAAAACTTGTTGAACGCTACACCCCGCGGCGCATAAGGTGCGTCAGACTCACCTGCTCCCACGGAGACAACGACAGAATCCGTGATATGTTTATGGCTGTCAAAGGAGCACCTAAACAAGAAAAAGCGCTTCTTGCCCTTATGGAGCTCAGCGGCTCAAACCGCAAGGACTCCGAACCGGCAGAAGTGACAACCGAGGCATTGCGCGAGCGGGCGGAAGTATCAAATCCGATAATCCACGCCCTTGCCGAAAAAGGTATAGTAGAGTTTTATTTCAAAGAAATCAACCGGTTCAAATACGACGGGCTGCCGACAACCGCAGCGCCTCGGCTCAGCGAAGCCCAGGCAATTGCCCTCGACAACATACACAAATCATGGATTGACCATGACGTGACATTGCTGCACGGGGTAACCTCAAGCGGCAAAACCGAGCTTTACCAACATCTGATACAGTTTGTTCTCGACAACGGCAGACAGGTTCTGTTTCTCGTTCCTGAAATTGCGCTCACTACCCAGCTGACAACTCGCATCCAGAAAGTTTTCGGCGACAAAGTGCTTGTGTATCACTCCAAGTTTTCCGACAACGAACGGGTTGACATATGGCGCAGGCTGCTTGCTGAAAAAGATCCCTGCGTTGTCATAGGGGTACGTTCGTCAATATTTTTGCCGTTTGACAACCTGGGGCTTGTTATTGTAGACGAAGAGCATGACAGTTCTTACAAACAGACAGACCCCGCCCCGCGATATAATGCCCGCGACTCGGCAATGGTTCTCGCCAGGATGCATGGAGCCAAGGTGTTGCTCGGGTCAGCAACTCCGGCTGTAGACACCTACTATAAAGCCGAGACAGGCAAATATGGTCTTGTCAGCCTATCCGAACGATTCGGAAACGCGCAACTGCCGGAAATACAGCTGATAAACACTACCAGAGAGCGACAGAAAGGCGCTATGGACGGAGCATTGTCTTCTACCGCAAAAGCCACTATAGACAAGGCATTGAACAACGGCGAGCAGGCAATAGTATTTATAAACCGGCGCGGCTTCTCTCCTGTGGCAGTGTGTTCGCGATGCGGCTACTCCCCGCGGTGCGAATGCTGCGATGTCGCACTGACCTATCACAAGGCGATAGACTCCCTTGTATGCCACTACTGCGGAGCCAAGTACCCGCTGCAGGTAACTTGCCCTGCCTGCAAGGAACCGGCGGTGCGCACTGAAGGATATGGCACCGAACGCGTTGAAGAGGAGATTGCCGAAACATGGAAAGAGATTCCGGTTGCCAGAATGGACCTTGACACAACGCGCTGCAAGGAGGGTCACGCCGGTCTGATAGAAGAATTTTCAAGCGGAAAAGCCCGGCTGCTTGTAGGCACCCAGATGGTAACAAAGGGACTTGATTTTGAAGCGGTAGGCGCTGTGGCTGTAATCAATGCCGACGCTCTTGTCAACACCCCCGACTTCCGAAGCTCCGAGCGGGCGTTCAACACTATATCCCAGGTAGCGGGAAGAGCCGGCAGAAGAAGCAGCGGCTCCAAAGCGGTAGTATGCGTCCAGACCCGGCAAACCGACAGTCCTGTATACAAATTTGTAGAAGCTCACGACTACCTCGGATTCTTCAATTACGAGATATCCCAGCGCAAACAGTACTCATACCCTCCGTTTACCCGGCTTATACATATATATATAAAGCACCGTGATTCAAGACTGGCAGACGAAATCGCCCGGGCTTATGCCCAACGGCTGCGCACTCTGTTCGGCAACCGGGTGCTTGGACCGGAAGTGCCGCAGGTGAGCCGAATACAGTCTCTGTACATTCGTAAACTAATGATGAAAATTGAAGTGGAGGCTTCCATGAAAAAGGTGCGCGAAATACTTCGCAGCGTATATATCGGATTTCACGAATGCGGATTGTCAGGAATAAAATCGGCAATAGTGTACTATGATGTTGACCCCTGCTGACTTTTTTTGTAACTTCGCAGGTTCAATCATAATATGAAATGGGTTTATAAGACATTGCGCGCGCTGTTTGTGGCGTGTCTGGCATTGGCTGTGCTGGTGCCGGTGGGTCTGTATATTGCCTTTTCAATGCCCGGAGTCCAGAATTCGCTTCGCCGAACCGCTGAATCCCGGCTAACCGAGCTTGCCGGAATGGATGTCAGCATCGGCGACGTTTACCTCGCGCCTTTCAACAGAGTCACCCTCAGACATGTGACACTGACCGACACCCTCGGCGACACAGCGGTGTGCATTGACCGCCTTGGAGCGGGAGTAAGCATACCGAGACTGCTTTTCAAACACAGCATTGTTATGACCTATGCAGAAATAATAGGTCTTGACGCACGGCTGAAACGCGATTCTGCCGGAGCGCCTCTCAACATTCAGCCGATGATAGATGCCCTCGCTCCAAAAAACAGCGACAACAAGGCGGCTAAGTTTGATTTCAGAGTCAACACTGTGGTAATACGCAAATCATCGTTCAGCTATGACGTTATTTCAGAGCCGATTGATTCCACCGGCAGGTTCGACAAAAACCATATCGGCATAACCGACCTGCGGGCGGACCTTAGACTGCCCCGAATCGCAAACAACGATTTCAATGTGATAATGCAGCGTCTCGCCCTGAACGAAAGGTCGGGCATCTGCATTTCCGGACTAAACGGAGAGTTTCATGTAGGAGACACTGCCGCACACATAAACGGATTTGACCTGTACATGCCCCACAGCCACATTGGGCTGAATGACATAAGCACGACATACCCGTCGCTGAAAAACATCAGAAACACACTGAGTGAAATACCTCTGAATGTTAAGGTTGCCGAAGGCTCCTTTATAAATCCGGCGGATATGGCTCCGTTTTTACCCGCACTGTCACGGATTGACAACAGGTTTTCTCTCGCGTTTGAAGCTCATGGCACTTTAAAAAACATAATAATAGACGACATTGACATCAGCAGCACAGACAAGCGGCTGTGGCTCCGGGGAGAAGGGCATGTTTCCGGTATTGACGGCAGCAATCCGAATGTGGATTTGCCACGAATAGGACTCGGATGTGGAGGAGATGTCCTTGCTGATATTATAGCTCAGTTCACAAAACTTCCACAAAACGCAACACAGATACTGCATAACCTCGGCAATGTGAATCTGCTCGGCGAGGCAGAGGCGTCAGAAAACAATGGTCATTTCTCTGCAAACCTTATTACTGATGCCGGAGATGTGACAATAGGCGCACATTTCGAGAATGTAGCCCGCGGAGGCAAGGAACTGAATTTCGCCATAGACCTTGACGACACCGACGGCAAAAAAATTTTTGATGGAACCGGAGGACTCCCCGCGCGGATAGGCAATTTCAGCGCCGCTGTACTTGGAACCGCTACACTGTGGCATGACAAAACAATAGGCAATGCGAAGATTGACATCAAATCAATCGAATACGGAGCCCATACATTAAACGATATTGATGCGAATATACGTATTGACGGCAAATACCTCGGAGCCGGGCTGTTTTCTGAGAATCCCGGACTTTCACTTCAACTGGAAGCAGAAGCGGTAATTGACCCGAAGAGCGAGATAAGCCTCAACACATCGTTCAGAGTGGACGAACTTGCTGCCGCTTTCTTCACCGACAAGCCGAAGTTTGCCGGCTGCATCATTTCGGGAGCCGGACTAATAGACCTGTCGGGCAACGGTATAGACGATGTTTCCGGACTAATAAAACTGTCCGGGCTGCGTTATGCCTCTTCTGCCGGAGATGTCACATATATCGGAGACATTCAGGCGAAAGCCGAAACTGACTCCGCCGGAAGAAAGGTCACACTGCGAAGCGACATTGTTGATGCCGACATAACTGGCAATTTCAGATTTTCGGAAATAGTAGCGGCTACGCGCAGAACAGCCTCGGAAATACTGCCCGACCTCTTGACACATTCCCCGGTCAGAAATTCCGTTGAAATGAACGACAGCCTTGCTCTCACAGCTACTGTCAAGACTTCAGCCCCGCTCGCCGGAATTATTTCACTGCCGGTAAGCGTTATATATCCCGTAAAACTGTCTGCCTCTTATCTTTCAACGTCCGGAGAGCTACGGTTTAACATCGACGCGCCCTATCTTCAGCAAGGCAACCGGCTTCTTGAAAACACCACTCTTTCTGCCAGAATAATCGGAGACAAACTCGACGGGCAACCGACCGGAAGTGCGGCTTTCTCAACAATTTATCCCACAAAGAAAGGCGACATGACTCTCGGCGGCTCAATATATGCGGCAAACAATCAGATAGACACCAGACTGCAATGGAGAGTGAACCGTGACCGGGAATTCAGCGGCAATCTGTCGCTGTCAGCCACATTCGGACGCGATTCATTGTCAGCAGCCCTCGTCACCCTCATAGACATAAATCCAGGCGAGATGGTGTTCAATGACACCACATGGCTTGTTTCTCCGGCAAAAATCGAGATTCTGCCCGAAAGAATTTCGGTTGACGGATTTAGAGTAGGACGGCAAGGACAATACCTGGAAGCCGACGGCATCGCCTCCGCGCTACAGCAAGACAGCGTTACCATTGCGCTGAGAGATGTAAACCTCGACTATGTGTTTGAGACACTTGACATACCTACCGCCATGTTCGGAGGCATAGCTTCAGGCGACCTGTATGCATGCTCGGCTCTTTCGCAGGAGCCACGGCTGTACACCGACAACCTGAATGTCAAAGCGCTCAGTTACAACCACTCTCTAATGGGCGATACTCGCATAAAGTCTCATTGGGATGCGCCGTCCAAAGCAGTGGTCATAGACGCGATTGTAGCACAGCCAAACGGACACAGCAGCAAAATTGACGGCAAGATAATGCCTCTGAGCGACTCCCTTGATTTTTTCTTTGACGCTGACAAAATCGAGGTTGGCTTCATGAAACCGTTCATGGAAGGGTTCACATCACAGGTCAGCGGCTATGCGTCCGGAAAAGCGAGGCTATGGGGCAGCTTCAAGTATATCGACATGGTCGGTGATATATTTGCCGAGGACCTGAAACTGAAACTCGACTTCACAAATACCATATACTCGGCAACAGACTCTGTAAAACTTGAGCCGGGACATATTGCCCTGAACAACATCACCCTTCGCGACAAGTACGGCAACACCGCCACCCTCAACGGCTGGCTTGACCACGAATATTTCAAAAAACCGAAATTCAATTTCCGGATTACAGGCGCACGCAACATGCTTGTATACGATGTCAAGGAGAATCACGAGACTAACTGGTATGGCAGAATTTTCGGTAACGGCGGAGCCACCGTTACCGGCGAGCCAGGCATTGTGAACATTGGTGTGGATATGTCAACTGCCCCGAACTCCACATTTACCTTTGTACTGAGCGATGCCGAATTTGCCAATGACTACACATTCATAACATTTCGCGACCGGGACCAGGCAAAGAAAGACTCCATAGCCGCGGCAACAGCCCCGCCCGCCATAGTACAGGAGTTGAAAAAACGCATAGCAGGCATCCAGGAAGACGGCTCTGCCAGCGATTACAACATGAACATAGCCGTGAATGTCACTCCGGACGCACAGATAAATCTTGTAATGGACCCTGTAGGCGGAGACCGCATACGGGCTTATGGTAACGGAAATCTGCGTCTTACGTACGAGAGCTCCAGCGAAGACCTGAAGATGTTCGGCACATACACGCTACAGAGGGGCAACTACAACTTTACCCTTCAGGATATAATAATAAAGGACTTCACAATACGCGACGGAAGTTCAATATCATTTCACGGAGACCCGTTTGCCGCACAGCTTGACATCGAGGCAGCCTACTCGCTCAACGCAAATCTCAGCGACCTTGACGAATCGTTTCTTGAAGACCGTGAGCTCAGCCGCACAAATGTACCGGTAAATGCCCTGATGATTGTGACCGGCGACATCAGACAGCCCGACATCAGCTTTGACCTGGAATTTCCAACCCTGACATCCGACACATACCGCAAAGTCAAAAGTATTGTCAGCACGGAGGACATGATGAACAGGCAGATAATATACCTGCTTGCTCTAAACCGGTTCTATACTCCTGACTACATGCTTGGCGCCACAAAAGGCAACGAACTCGTATCTGTCGCGTCGTCAACCATCTCATCGCAGTTAAGCAGCATTCTCGGACAGCTGAGCGACAACTGGTCACTGGCACCCAATTTCCGAAGCGACCGCGGCGACTTCAGCGATGTAGAGGTGGATCTTGCCCTTTCAAGCCACCTGCTCAACAACAGACTGCTGCTTAACGGCAATTTCGGCTACAGAGACAAAACGCTTAACAACAACGCTTTTGTCGGAGACTTCGACATAGAGTATCTTTTGAACCGGAGCGGAAACATAAGACTTAAAGCATACAACCGGTACAACGACCGCAACTTCTATGTTAAAAGCGCGCTTACCACGCAAGGGGTTGGAGTGGTTTTCAAACGCGATTTCGACAATATTTTCTCATTCCTGCGACGCCCGCGCAAAAGAAAGCAGAAGCCGCAAACCGAAACAGACACTTTGGTCAACATCACAGATTCAATCGTCATAAAGGAGACAGGCGGCAGTGCCGACACCACAAAAACAGAGCCGGCACCCCGGGAAAGGGATGCCGACTGGCTGATATTCAGATAACAAGTCTGTTTTCAGGAATTTATCGCTTCCACTATCTTTCCTTTTCCGGAAATAGTGTATTCTTTCAACGATGCCGGTACAAGAACACTCTCTCCTTTGTGAAACGAAACTGTGTTGCCGGTAGCATCCGTGATAGTCAGCTCGCCCTCCACACAGGTCATTGCACAGAATCCGTCATACGACGGAGTGCATCTGCGGCTTCCGTCAATTTCCACCAGATAAACCTTGAAGTGGTCGCACACCACAAGTTCGGAAACACCATCCGACAACGCCACAGGTGCCGACTTATACTCCGGATACACCTTATAATCAATAGCATCCTTTGCCTGCTCGACATGCAGTTCTCTGGTCTTGCCCGTCTTGGCATCAACACGCCCGTAGTCATAGATGCGGTAAGTAACATCCGATGTTTCCTGCACCTCTACAAGAAGATTACCGGCACCAATGGCGTGTATACGCCCGGCGGGAAGGAAAAACACATCACCGGGATTTGCATCATGGTGGGCTACAACATCCATCAGAGTATTGTCAGCCACTTTCTCCACATATTCTTCTGGTGTTATCTCCTTTGACAGCCCTGCGCAAATCTTGGCTCCGGGTTCTGTGTCCACAATGTACCACATCTCGGTTTTTCCCAAGCTGTTGTGGCGCGCCTTTGCAAGCTCGTCATCAGGGTGAACCTGTAGCGAAAGGTTTCCCGCCGCGTCTATAATCTTTATAAGCAACGGAAAGGTAGTGCCGTATTTTTCGAAATTGTTCTTACCCACAATACCGGCACCGTACTTCTCTATCATACCGCTGAGAGTCATTCCGGCATCGGCTCCGTTCGCCACTACCGATTCATTACCCGGCACACCGGATATTTCCCAGCTTTCGCCAATCTGCTTCCGGTCCGTTTCTATGCCCTTGAATGGTGCTATTTTTTCTCCGCCCCACACTACACTTTTGAGTATAGGCTGAAATTTCAACGGTGGTATGTATGTTCCGCTCATAACTATTTATAGATTTGGATTTCAGCAGGCAACCGTTGCCTGACTCTGGCAAAATTACAACAAAAATTTCGCCACCGCAATAAATTTGAAAGAAGCCGGCAGATTATTGGCTTACGAGTTCTCAATAATTGCTATATTTGTACTCTACGCCAATTCAACTCCCATGAAAAGATTTTTAATATCCGCATTGACTTTATGCACACTCTGCGTTGTTGAAGCCAACGATACTATCAGAGCCAAAGATTTCGGAATCACACCCGACACATATATTAATTATGCTGAGCCTATAAACAGACTCTTTGATTCGAGCCGGAACAAAGATGCCGTCATTGTATTTGAGCCGGGGCGTTATGACATATGGACAGATGGAGCTGTCAGAAAAGAAATTTATATCACCAACATAAGGGGGGAAGGACGAAAGGTGGGTGGCGGGGTGAGGGAGGCGTGCGGGTGAATGGGTTGTTTGTCAGGGAGTTGGGCGCGATGCGCGGAAATGCTCCGGAAAAACGAAACGTTTACATTGCTTTACATCGGCTTTACATTTGAACGGTGTTTGAACGGTTGTCGGGCGGTTTTTCTTAACATCGGGGCGGCATGGGCTTTACATGTGGAGGCGGGCGCTCATCAGCGCGAGGATTGTGGCGGCGGTGGCCGTTTTTTTGTGGCCGATGCCGAAATATTTTTGTGCAAATTATTCCATATAGCCGTTATTTGGTATATTTGCGTAGAATTTTAAAAGAAAACAGACATGGCAAAGGTTATACACGTGCACCTTATCGGCAAGCGCAAGGATTACTACTTCGGGAGCATCTCGGCGATATTCACGGTGCTGACCCCGGAGCAGGTGGGGATGACTAAGAGCAGCCTGCTGCATGCGGGGTTGAGCGGCGGCGGTACAGTGGCCACCAGAAGCGCGTTAATCAAGCAGAGTCAGCTCATTACGTGCCGCCGTGGGGGTGAGGCCGAGGAGGAGGGAGAAACGGCCTGAGAGGGAAAATATGGCAGTAAATGACAGCGGGAGGAGAGCCGGGCGGCTCCCCTCCTTTTTTGCGGGTTATTCGAACGGTGTTCAAACGGTCAAAAATGGGTTTGGATGTGCGTTTGGATGTGCGTTTGGATGTGCGTTTGGATGTGCACCTGCGAGGAGTTTGGATGTGCATTTTAACATCTGCCCCCCTGCTGTAGGGGGAGGGGGAACACCTGCCTTTTTTGTGACTCGCCCCAAAAATCGGGGGTTGAGGGTGGGGGAAATTTGCATGACCTTTGGGGATAGGGTGCAAATGTTAAAACGCTTAATATCCTGATATACACTTACATAACACGATTTTGCAGCCTAAAATGTTAAAAATCTGTGCGCGCGAGAGGAGAGAGGGATTGTGAGCGGTGCGGGGCGTGTGCGCCGTGTGGTGCGCGGAGCATGCGCGTCAGTCAGCTGTGTGGCGCAGGACGCCTACGACCGCGGCGATGTGAAGCACGTCGGCCTTGTCTACCTCAAAATTGCCGTAGCGCTTATTGATCGAGTTGCACATGATAGACTTGCCGCCGTCAAAAATGCGCTTGAACACCACGCCGCCGAAGCTGCGCGGATAGAGGGGCTTACCGGGCACGAACATAAAGTGGCGATACGAAGCATCGGCGTTGAGAAAATACGGGAGGAAATACGCAATCTGCAGAGACTGCTCAGTAACGCCGAAATATCCATAGGTGGTGAGGAGCGCGCAGAGCTGGAGCAGCTGATAGCCACATATCGGAAGTGGGCACAGGAATGCTCGACGAGCTGTGGCACTGTCAGTGACTGCCTCGGAGGTCTGGGCGAGATGCTTGGCAATATCGCCGGAATGACAAGTAAGAGCGCGGCAGCATGGTTACAGTGGGGGGCGAAAGTATTGGACGCATGCTCAAAAGCCCTGCCGGCAATATTGGCGGTTACCTGCGCGAAGGCGGCGGAGAGTGCTGCGGAAACTCCATTGGTAGGGTGGATAATGGCTGGCGCGGCAATTGCGGGCGTGATAGCGGCATTTGCCGGGATTCCGAAGTTTGCGAACGGTGGCATTGCGTATGGACCGACGGTTGGTGTTTTCGGGGAGTACGCGGGGGCGAGCAGTAATCCGGAGGTTGTGGCTCCGCTGGACCGGTTGCGTAGTTTGCTTGGTGATGCGGGAGGCGGCGGCGTGGGCGGCGGCAGGGTTGAGTTTGAGATTAGCGGGCGTGTGCTGCGGGGTGTGCTGCGGCGCGTTGATGAGTTTGAAAGGAGGACACGGTGATGATGGGTGATTGGTTTTTGCGGTACTATAGTGAGTTTAGCAGCGGCGGCGCGCGCAGCGGTGCGCGCTATCGTGTGGAGATATACGAGAGAGGAGAGAGAGGAGAGAAGAGAGAGGGTGAGGCTCGCGAGGTGTGGCTTGCGCGTGAGGGTGGCGCTGTGCTTGAGTGGGGCGAGGTGGGTAAGCTGGACCCTGTTCAGGGGAGCAGCCTGACGCTGCGTCTGGTGAGCCGGAGTGACCGGGAGTTTACGGGGCTTTACAGTGCGACAGGGGGTGTGTGGCGCGTGGATGTTTTGCGCGAGGGTGTGCTGTACTGGCGTGGTTGGATTGACCCGGAGCTTTACGAGGAGCCTTACGCGATGTGTGAGGGTTATGAGGTTGAGGTTACGGCGAGTGATTTCGGCGCTATGGAGCGGTGTGATTTTTCGGGGAGCGGTGTGATGAGTGTGCGTGATGTTCTGGAGGTGTGTCTTGGGAGCTGCGGCCTTGAGGAGTGTGACGGGCTGGGGCGTGTGTGGGGCATAAGCACGGTTTTTGCCGGAGGAGAAGGAGAGAGCGGCGGAGGAGAGAGTGTCGGAGGAGAGGGTGCCGGCGGTGTTGACCTTGGGGAGGTGTATATTGCGGCGGAGAATTTTTACGATGAGGATGGTGAGGCTCTGAGTTGCCGTGAGGTTGCGGAGGGTGTGCTGCAGCCTCTGGGGCTGCGGATGGTGCAGCGCGGGGGTGCTGTGCATGTTTTTGACCTTAATTATGCGATTGAACACTGGGGGCGGCGTGAGGTTTACTGGACGGGTGATGACAGCGCTCTGGGTGTTGACCGGACTTACAACAGGGTGCGTGTGAAGCTGAGTACTTACAGTGAGTCGAGCGGCTGCGACGGGAGCATGGATGCGGATGATGTGGTGCTGGAGCCGGAGGAGGGTGAGGCTGTGTACTATGTTGACCCGGAGTGGGATGAGTTGCTGGAGGGTTTTCGTTTTCGCTGGGGTTTCGGCAGGGGTGAGAGCGGCACTGGGACGCGGGCGCGGGGTGTTGTGCAGAGCAACGAGGCCCGGCTGGGTGTGTTTGAGTCTGCGTACAGCGGGGAGGACGGCGCTGCCCTGGTGTGGAATTTCCGTTACAGACCGAGACCGAAGGGTGATGCTGTGCAGGGGCTTGTGCACGGGATAGGGCTTGAGGCGGGGAAGCAGCTTGCGTGGCCTCTGGTTAATCCTGAGCGGGGTGCTCGCGGGGACCATAGGTTTGTGGCGATAGGTCGTGTGCTGGGGCGTGGTCTGCGTGTTGTGCCTGAGGCGCACGCGGATGGTCGCGGGGGTGACAGGACGATGCTTAAGGTGAGCCTGGAGCTGTTGCTTGACACTCGTTACAATCCTTTCGAGGGTGAGTGCGGCTGGGACGGGCTTGCGGTGCAGGTTGCTGTGCCTGTGAGGCTGAGTCTTTGGCGCGCGGGGGCTGACGGTGTGCTTGAGCCGCGATGGTATTATGACAACCGGGATATTGTGCGGAATTTGAACAAGCGGGGTCACGGCAAGGGGAAGTGGCGTAAGGTTGAGTGGGATTTGTACGACCAGTACGGTGACAACCGGATGTGGCTGACGTATTATCAGTGGAGTGACTGGAACAAGCGGAGCGCTGTGGGTGGCTGGGTGGCTAACAAGCAGTGTGTAGGTGATATGAGTTACTGCACGAAGGCTGACGAGCGGCGGGGCGACGGTGAGTTTGTGCCGCTGCCTCCGGAGGCGGGTTATGTTATGCTGGAGATTGGGCGCGGGGTTGCGATGCGCGACGGTCGTGGCTGGATTAGCGATGAGAGCGGCGGAGGCCTGGGTTGTTTCTGGGATGAGGTGAACGGTGCGTGGGGTGTTTACTCGGCGGAGTACGGTGGTGATATGTTTCTGAACCCTCTGAAGAAGTTTCGCGAGCATGTGTGGTGGATGTGTTACCGTAATCCGAAGGTTGAGCTTGTGATGAGCGGGACGGGCAAGGACGCGGAGGGTGAGGATGTTGAGGATTGTGCGTGGATTGTGCCGGGAGCGAGCGAGGAGCTTAAGATTGATACTATAGCGGGGACTCCGGGGGAGCTGGGGTTGCCGACGAGCCGTGCGGTGTTTCTGGACGGCGAGGGGCGTCAGGTTGCGCGGATGAGCCGCGGGGGCGTGACTGACCGGCTTGAGCGGTTGCTGATAGGGACTGCGTACAGCCAGTACGCGGAGCGGAGGGCGAGTCTGCGGGGGCGGTGCGAGCTGGTGCCGGAGATGTGTGTGCTGACTGACGTGAGCGATGCGGGTGGCGAGTATGTGATGCTTGGGGAGGTTCAGGACCTGGCGGGCGAGGAGAGTGAGATTTTTTGTGTTCAGAGTGTGGCTGACGGCTACGAGGGTATAGAGTTTACAAGCGGGGGCGGAGATTGAGTATGGCTAAGAGGGTGTACAGTGTGAGCAGCCGGCTGGTGGCTGCTGTTGAGCGGCGGAGTTTGCGTAACGGTGTTTCTGTGACGGTGAGCGGCGGCGCGGGGTATGCGGGTGTGTCGGTTGACCTTAGCGGCAAGGCTGACCGTGTGAGCTTCGAGGCTTTGCGTGATGAGTTTGAGTCGATGTTTGAGCGTGTTGAGCGTGAGGACGGGAGCTGGTATATCCTGGCGAAGCGGGATTTTCTTGGTTCGGGTCGTGTGACTGCTCGCAACGAAGGAGGAGAGGGTTCCGGCGGAGAGGGTTCCGACGGGGTGTGCGCCGGGCGGATTGCGGATTTGCTTGATGTGGCGCTGGGGGCTCCTCTGCGTGATGGCGAGGCGCTGGTGTGGCGCGAGGGTGCGTGGAGGAACGAGGCTGTTGAGAGCGGGCTTGACGAGGGCGCGCTTGGGCGGTATCTGAGCGGTCACGGTTATGTTACTTCGGGTGTTCTGGCGGAGTACGCGACTGAGGCGTGGGTGCTCGGGCGCGGGTTTCTGACGGAGCATCAGGATGTATCGGGGTTGCTGCCGAGGGTGGAGTTTGAGGAGATGTTCGAGCGTGTTGAGCGTGCGGACGGGAGCTGGTATATACGGGCGAAGGCTGATGTGCTTGGCGATGGGCGTATTACGGCCCGCAACGGCGGAGGAGAGGGTTTCGGAGGAGAGGGTTCCGGAGGGGGCGAGTGTGCCGGGCGGATTGCGGATTTGCTTGATGTGGCGCTGGGCGCTCCTCTGCGTGATGGCGAGGCGCTGGTGTGGCGCGAGGGTGCGTGGAGGAACGAGGCTGTTGCGGGCGGGCTTGACGAGGGTGCGCTCGGGCGGTATCTGAGGGGGTACGGTTATGTGACTTCGGAGGTGCTGGGCGGTTATGTGACGGTAGGTACGGAGCAGGAGATTACGGGACGGAAGCGGTTTGGCGCGGATGTCACTGTGTTTACCGGAGAGGCGCGGATAGACGGCAAGAGCGGCGGGAGTATTGGCGAGCGCCCTCATTTGATGTTTCATATTCCTGATGTGGCTTATGCGAAGTTTGTGCTGGGGGATTCGGGAGCGTTGCATCTGCTGAGGGGCGGGGCGACGGATTTCAACAGTTACGCGGCTTTGGGTGTGGGGAGCATTGCGGTGTACGGGGGTACGGGTTCGCAGTTTCTGAAGGCTGACGGTAGTGTTGATTCGAATAGTTATGTAAACAAGGCGGGTGATACTATGAGCGGTGTGCTGACGCTGCCTTACAGCGGACTGGTGGTTAATTCTGCGGGCGGCGATACTGCGACACGCATATTGAAGGCTTACGGGGGCGGTGTCAACAATCTGCATTATATCAATTTCGGCAATGCTCCCTCGAACGGCAACGCGGGGGAGATAATGTACCAGTTTGTGGGCGCGGGGAGTGCCGACAATAATGTGGCTCTGGGTTTTTATGGCGGAAAGTATGTGAGCCTGACGTGGGGCGGCGATTTGCGCATCGGCGACAGCGGGAACTGGAAGAAGGTGTGGAATGAGAATAATGACGGCAGCGGGAGCGGGTTGGATGCCGATATGGTAGACGGTTATCACCTGACTTCGCTTTTTAGGCAGCTGGGCGATAATTTTGACCTGAACGCGCAGGCCGACAGCAATAACAATAACGGTATTTTCAATATCAACAAGGCTCTTCCGGACTGGAGCGAGAGTCAGCATCCGTTTCCGTACGGCACAGGGTTTAACTTCAGTATCGATGCGGGCAGCATTCAGATATTGGTTGATTCGAGCGGGTCGGAACCGTATTTCCGTAACCGTTGGTGGAGCTATGGAGGCGGCAACTGGAAAGCGTGGAAGCGGCTTGCGTTTACGTCGTCCAACGTTGCTTCTGCCACTCGCCTGCAAGGCACATACAATATATGGGGGCAGAGCTTCTATGGGAATAATGTGAGCGGGCAGTTTGAACTTAACGGAGTGCATAACGGCACGCTGAGCCTCTGTGACGGCGGCAGCTATAGGGCGATACAGTCGTGGCAGAGCGTGCCGCTGTGTCTTAACCCCGCGGGCAACAGTGTGATTGTCGGCACGACTTCCAACAGTTCCGGCGCGAGGCTGCATGTGAACGGGGATGTTTATGCGGCGGGGCGCATAACGGGGCTGAATACGTCGGACGAGCGGCTGAAGGAGAATATTCGTCCGATAGAGGGCGCGACGGGGTTGTTGCGCGGGCTTGGCGGTTTTTTTGTGTTTGACTACCGTGCGGGCGCGGGCGAGAGTATGAGGTATGGCCGTGTAGGGTTGATTTTTCAGAAGGTGCGGGGACACTTCGCGGAGCTGATGGGGCTGATGCGCGAGGATGGCTACGGGGCGCTGAATTATATATCGCCTGACTTTATAAATCTTATCGGGGCTTCGGTTCTGGAGGTTGACGGAAAGGTGGCTGAGCTGCGGCGCGAGGTGGCTGAGCTGCGGCGCGAGAATGAGACGCTAAAGAGGATAGTGACAGGGAAAGGATATATTGAGCAGAAAGGAGAGAGTGAGGCATGAGTGTGAGCAATGGAGTGATAACGGGTGATATCGATGTGTCGGACCCTTATGTTGTGACGGGGGCGCCGAAGTACGCCGGCGGTTATACAGCCGGCGCGGGGGCGTTTCGCGCGATGGTGCCGTATATAAACAAGTGGGCGCCAAATAAGCCTATGGGTAATATTTTCGCGCCTATCGACGTGCCTTTCGGGGCGTTGACGCAGGCGCAGAAGGCTGCGTGTTACTACGGGCTGACACCGCCGCTGAACTCGAACTTTTTGCAGGCGGCGGATATAAACAGTTTCCCGGAGTGGACGGAGGCGGGCTGGACGTATGACCTGAGCGCGGAGTATGCGCGCTATGACCGGCTGAATGACTGGGCGGGGTATGACCACGGGGCGTTTGCGCCGTGTGTGGTGAAGGTGGCGTCGATGGACAGTTATTGCGCGGAGGACCCGGTGACGGTGACGCTGGAGATACCGAAGGCTGTGGCGGGCAAGGTGATTCCGATAACCGACCTGGGTGTCGGCGACCGGTATTTGTGTTTGCTGCTGCGTCAGGCGGGCGAGAGCGACCGGTGGGCTATGGTGACTTCGGAAATGACGATAGGGAGTCTTTACGGCGGCGGCGCTGGCGGCCAGGTGTCGATAGCGGTGGACGGCAGCCGGCTTAACGAGATAAGGGCGGGCTGGAGCGGGGCGACGCAGTTTGAGTGGTGGGTCTGCGCCAGTTCTGCAAAATGTGCGACGCTGACGGCGAAGAGTGCTGCGGAGCTGAATGATGTCGGCGGGATAACGTTTGCGGCGTTGCCGGCGGACAATACGGGGGATTTTCACGGCATGACGGAGAACGAGTACCGGGATTATTTCATGCAGTACATGCAGGTGACTCTCTGGGGCATAAGCTGGAAGGCGTACTGGTACGCGGGTGACGGCCTGTTTCCGATAGCGCAGGCTGTCAATTCGGAAATCCAGTGCGGGCAGATGGTCGGCGACTATCTGTACGGGCTGCAGGTGGGGTTTACGATAACGAACACCGCTCCGTCCAGTGTAAGCGTGAGGCTCAACATGAGCGGGCTTAATCCTATACTTGTGGCGAGTGTGAACTTTGCCGGCAATTCGGCGGGCATGAACTATTCGCCGTACAAGCTGAAGCCGTCGGTGGTGTTGAGTGATGTGAGTCTTACGAGGGTGACAAGCGCCGCTACCGGAACAGCGCTGCAGGTGTATTCCGGGGCTTCGACAGAGCTTGCCCAGGGGCAGTCGGCGCACTTTGTGGTGAGCCATGACACTTTGCTGTCGGCACCGCTGATTTCAACCGCGGTGGTTACCGGGCAGACGATACGCCCGCAGATAATAGCGGGCATGGGCAACTACAGCGGCGAGGCTGAGATTATAGCAAGAAACTGATTTTATAACCTATTAATAATTAACAGAAATGGAAAACGGAAAAGTGAGATTTGCAGAGGTGCAGCGCGCGACCTACCTTGTTGACAACTCGGAAAACGGCGCGCGGGTGTTTGGCGTGAGCGCCAGCGTGTCGGTGATGGGTGCGCGTGTGACGTCGGTTAGCGGCGGCATTGTGACAGACGGAGCCGTGCAGGTGGCGACATTCAGGGTGTCGGAGAATATGACTCCGGGCGCTACCGGAATGGGTGGTCTGAGCATAGACTTTCTTTCAGATGTGAACCGCGCCGGCATTACTGCGGAGATTGATGATTTTCTGCATGGCGTGGAAGAGGCTGTCAGCGGGAAAGGAGGTGCGGCATGAAGGTGCGTGAACTTTCTGCGGTCGGCAAGTTGCTGGGGGTGTGTGGTCTCGGCAAGATGAAATCGGCAGACAAGGTCTGTGTTGTCAAGGCGAGCCGTGCAATAAGAAAGGCGGTGTCGGAGTATGACGAAGCCGCGCAGGAGGCTGTGCGGTGTCTGAAGCCGGAGGGTTTTGACGCGCTGCGGGATAAGTCGCGTTCGACCGGACTCACCGGCGAGGAGGCGGCGGAGTTTGGCAGGATGATGCGGCAGTATGACAGCGATGTGGAGGCCGCGACGGCAGACCTCGGCGAGGCGGAGGCAATGCCGGAATTTGAAAGATTGGGCGAGGATGCATTCTTTTCGCTTGTTGACAGCAACGAGTCGCTGACTCTCGAGCAGATACAGCGCCTTGAGGAGGTGCTATGCTGAGCACCGAGCCCCGCCGGGGGGAGGTAAAAAACACCTCCGGCCGTTAGCTATCCTCTTACCTACAGCTAACAAAATATGCGACCAAACCGCACGACCGGAGGTGTTGAGCCTTCTGTCGCGGTTTGGTCGTATTGTTTTGACTGTGGGTAAGAGTTGTACAAAGGTAATAAAAACACACACAAATACACAATAGAAAAAGTGAATAAATATTGATAACCGATAAACCAACATTAAGCAATGAAAACTATGTATAAGTCGGCGCCGCTGCCTTTTGTGGGTCAGAAGCGCAATTTTGTGAGAGAATTTACCAAGGCGCTTGAGCGGATGCCGGACGCGCCGGTGTATGTGGATTTGTTTGGAGGCAGCGAGCTATTGTCTCACGTGACAAAGTACTGCAAGCCTGATGCCAAAGTGGTGTATAATGATTTTGACAATTTCCGGCGACGGCTGGAAGAGATTCCGCGGACGAATGCCATATTGCGCGAGCTGCGCGGTATATTGTCAGGAGTACTCGGCAAACAGCGGATAGATGGGGATGTGCGCGCAAAGGTTATTGATTGCCTTAACCGGGCGCGAGATTCAGGCTATGTCGATTATGTTACGCTGTCGGCTTCGTTGCTTTTCAGCGGAAAATATAAAACTTCGCACGAGGATTTTATTAAGGAGACTTTTTATAACCGAGTGCGAGGTTCTGATATTCCTGATGCGGCTGACTATCTTGCCGGAATAGAAGTCAGGTCGTGTGATTACCGCGTTTTGGTTGAAGAGTTCAAGAATGTTCCCGGTGTTGTGTTTCTTGTAGACCCTCCATATTTGTGTACGGATGTCAGCACTTACACAATGAGCTGGCGTTTGTCGGACTATCTGGATGTTCTCAGTATTCTCTCCGGCTGCCAGTTTGTGTATTTTACGAGCGGTAAATCGGCAATTATAGAGTTGTGCGACTGGATGGGGCGTAATCAAAACGTTGGAAATCCTTTTGCTAAATGCGAGAGGGTGTCAATGTCGGCTCCGGTTAATCATTTTGCCAGATATGAAGATATTATGCTTTATACTACTGTTTGAATGCAGTTCGACCGCGGTTTGAACACTATTAAAAAGGCAAAGCAGCGGGGTTTGATTCCGCTGCTTTGCTTTGTTTGTTGGTGTTTTGCGCGTGTTTTTCTGAATACGTTTCGTTTTTCATTTTTTCTACGTTTCGTTTTTCAACGTCACGACTTTTCGATTTTCCGATTGTATATCTATACTTTCCGGTCCATATTTGGCAAAAAATATTGGAATAGTATTTCAACTATGTTTTTAGAGAAATAGCAGGGCTGAAGCCGAGGCAAAGCAAAGCGGAGCGAGGTGTGGGCGCGTGGAGCGCATCACGCCTCACTACCTTGCATTGCCCCCGCTCCCTCCCGAATGTTTGATAAACCGGGCTATATGCCATGTCCGTGAGCCGTGAGGCACGCCGACATCACATATAGCCCTACGTGTGTAAACCAGCTGCGTCACAAGACCAAGGCCTCGCTGACGGTAACTTCCGACTTGATCCGCAATTATGTAAGGAACACCGCAGACCCGATGCAGAGAACGGCATCCGGTCTGCCACAACCTGCCGGTAATGGTCGCCGGACATACTTTTTTACTTGAAAACCTTATGGGGTTCACCTGTAGCGGCGTTTTTATGAAGATTTTTCCTGTGAATTATTCGCTGCCGTCAGGGTTGACGTTTTTCTGTGCGAAATTACTGCGTCCGGGGGCAACGTCAAGTGCCGCTGCGCTTTCCGTCGGCGTCCACGTTTGACCTGCGGGTTCTCTTTCAGCGATATTATGTCGCTGCCGAGAATGAGCCTGTGCCAGCCGTTTTTCGACCTTTGATAAGGAAGCACCGGCGGGCATTTTTTTCATGTACTCGTAAATTGTGGTCTGTCCTATACCCAGCAGTCGCTTCGCCATGCTGACTGAATACAAGGCTTCCGGTATGATATTCTTGAAATCAAGGCGCATGGCACGAACCTCCCGTATCCTTGCCGCCGATACTACGGCGATATTCCCTGATGAATTTATCTGCCGCCTCCACAGCCATCTCTGCGGCCACTCTCACATAGAGCGGTCAATTCTCAATTCGGGAAGACGGTGCATGGTCGGCGGTTTGTCGCAGATCGTAATAGAAACAACCCAAGTATGGTTTCGCAGGTCATCGGTGACACAGAAATTCGTCAGAAGTCTCAGCTCCGTATGTCCGAGAATCAATTACGACTGGATTTGGACCGGAGAGGGTGACATGCTGCGCGAGGTGCTGTCTTCCGGCGCATTGCCTGCCGACCGCCTGTCTGAGCTTGACCGATTTTCATTCATCATGTCGGAAATGGCACAACTGATGAAAAACTTTTCATCAGTGGTCTGCCCGCTTGAACGCAGGGTCGCGGAGCTTGAACGCAGGGTTGCGGAGCAGAACAATACTATCGATCAGCTCCGGCTCCGCCTCGACCGCATGGAAAAAGCCGCCACTCCATGACGGAATGACGGCTTGATACCGGTGATTCAGTGGTGCCTTATTTCAGGATGCCGTACCCCTTTATAACGCTTGTCTGCAAGACCTGGGCATATTTTTCGGTCATGGCCACGCTGGAGTGGGCAAGCATCTTGCTGACTGTAGATATATCGACACCTTTCGTCAGTGCCCACGTCGCAAACGTGTGGCGCCCGACGTGCATGGTCAGATTGGGGTGGATGCCGGCCATGTTGGCAATCAGCTTCAACTGGTCGTTGCATTTCTGGTTGCTCATGAGGTTCAGATTGTAGTCGTACTTGCGGAGTATGGCGGCCGACTTGGGGAGCAGCACTATAGTGTAGGGTTGTCCGGTCTTTACCCGCTTGTCCCTTATGCACAGGTCTTCTCCCTGCTTGAACACATCGCTTTTCTTAATCTTAACGAGGTCGCTGTACGCAAGGCCGGTATAGCACGAGAAGATAAACATATCGCGCACCTGCTCCGTCATGCCGTAAAGCTCAAGAGCTTCGACCCTGTCGCGTTCCTCTTCGGTAAGGAACTTTATTCCTTCCGACTTGCCTCTCGGTATCCTCATGTTCTCATAAGGGTTGCTCTCCAGTTTTTCGAACTGGATGGCCTCGATGATGTACGGCTTCAGCCGTTTATGATAGCCGTGTACTGACGACTGGGTCTTTACTCTCTTTCTGATGAAATCATCCCACAGACGGATGTTCTTCGGCGTCAGGTCGCAGAAATTACGGATATCGCCGAACTCCCTGAGGCAAGAGAGCATCACCTTGTGCTGGCGGCGGGTAGACTCGGACACCGGGCGCATGTCGATACGCTCTTCGAGCCATGCGAGGAAATCCATGGTCGAAGACTGCACTCTGGTCTTACGTACCTTCTTTAGAAGAGAAAGGTCGTATTCTCCGCCGTGTGCGGCTATGGAAGACATCTTCTCCCTTATGCCGTCCGCCACGCGGCGAATCTGCTCGTTGAGGCTTTCGGCCATGGGATGATCCACGACCTGGTTTGAGCGCCACTGCTGCCTGAGCACGGCCACTCCGGTGGACAGGCGAACACGCTCGCGGTTGTATGACACCTCCACCTCCACGGTGCCCGTCGTAACCGCCGAAGCCTTCTTGCGGCGGTCAAAAATAATCTTGATTTGGGGTATTCCAGCCATATCGTTATGATTTTAAGTGTGATACATGGTTCTGATTCCGTGATGTGGTACACTCGAAAACGTGTACCACATTCGCTGAGAAATGTACCACACGTGTACCACGCACCTCATAAACGCATCCCGGACTCATGCTGCTGTCTCCCGAAAATCTTTTGGAAGGAATTAGCACAAAATAGGAATTATCGGGTCAAGCCGAAATGGCGGTGCATGGATTTAGCGGAAATTGTTAAATTTGTGGC
>ERZ777305.477-NODE-477-length-65748-cov-6.596091_pt1 | contig 65748 bp, 56 predicted proteins | sample MGYA00374965_ERZ777305 | MGnify/ENA primary metagenome ERZ777305 (study PRJEB29328, sample SAMD00013331) | mouse gut metagenome | study: EMG produced TPA metagenomics assembly of the Metagenome analysis of fecal microbiota from mouse which was promoted...
GGAGCAGGCTTTCTCAGCCATTCTGATACCGCCGTAAGGCTGTAAGGAACGTTTGAACGGTTTGTCTGTCTGGAAGCCAACGATTGTCTCTTTGCTCTTGTCCAGATAACCAGGTCCGTGGGATGTAATGGTGGAAATAACTTTTGTATCCATATCCAATACGCCGCCTGCCTCACGTTCCTGTTTCTGTAAATCAAGAACCTGTGCCCATAAGTCTTTTGTGTTCTGTGTAGGAGCAGCTAAGAAGGACTCGTCGCCTTCATAGAGGTGATAGTTTTTCTGAATGAAGTCGCGCACATTTACTTCATTCTCCCATTTGCCGCCTACAAAATCTTTCCATTCTGGTCTCATTTTGAAATAGCCTCCTGTTTTTCTTATTTTGTTTGATATATTCAGCATATTTTATGGGGAAATATGCCTGAAAATATGCTTATCCTGTAAAATCATTATATGTTAAAGAAGGAAGTCACGTCAAGTCGGCGCGTGTACTTTTTTGCATACAAACTATAAATTTTCAAGTAATTTTTTGTGAAATTTGTATGTATTTTACAGAAACGAAATATTATGATAAAATGTAGTAGATTTTGGAATATAAGCGAGACAGGAGAGAATCTGTGAAAGAATTAGAATACCCTTTTGATTCGGAATTTATTTTAAAAAAAAGAAAGGCGCTTAAAAAGACGCTGCTAGGAGAAAAAGAACAGAGCAGGCTGAAGAAGCGCATAGCAATTCTCGGCGGTTCCACGACGCATGATATCAGGGACATGCTGGAGCTTTTCCTTTTGAACACAGGGATTGAGCCTGTTTTCTATGAATCGGAATACAATCAGTACTGGCAGGATGTGATGTTCGATAATCCGGAGCTTGTGTCGTTTCAGCCGGATATCCTGTACATTCATACGAGTTCCAGAAATATCAAAGACTTTCCGGCGGTCGGGGATTCGGAAGAACAAATCGAAGAACTGGCGGAAAGCGTTTATGCTCCTTTTGAACAGATGTGGAGTAAAATCGAAGCGTCTTACCGGTGTCCGGTTATTCAGAATAATTTTGAACCGCCTGCTTACCGTATGCTTGGGAACGCGGACTTCTCAAATCCCTGCGGGCGCGTCAGCTTCATAAACAGACTGAACGCGAAATTTGCGGCTTATGCCGCGGCTCATCAGAATTTTTATATTCATGATATTCACTATATGGCTTCCTGTTACGGCATTCAGAAGTGGTCTGACCCGTTATACTGGCATATGTATAAATATGCCTGCGCGGTGCAGGCGATACCGGAACTCGCCTATAACCTGGCCAATATTGTGAAATCCATCTACGGAAAAAATCAGAAAGCGTTCGTGCTGGATTTGGATAACACGCTCTGGGGCGGCGTCGTGGGAGATGACGGCGCGGACAACATTGAAATCGGACAGGAAACGCCGGTGGGACAGCTGTACAGCGAATTTCAGGCGTATTTAAAGGCGCATAAGGATTTGGGAATCCTGCTGACGGTCAATTCCAAAAATGACGAAGAAAATGCGCTGGCAGGGCTGAATCGTCCGGACAGCATTCTGAAACCGGAGGATTTTCTCGTTATCAAGGCAAATTGGGAGAACAAAGACCGGAATCTGTTGGAAATTGCGGAAGAGCTGAATATCGGCACGGACAGCCTTGTGTTTGTGGATGACAATCCGGCGGAACGCCATATTGCCTCATCCCGGGTTCCCGGCGTAAAAGTGCCGGAACTTGCCGATGCGGCCGGATTTATTACGACCCTCGACAGGGCGGGCTATTTTGAAGTGACGAATCTTTCCGCTGATGATTTGGAGAGGAACCGGATGTATCAGGCGAATGCGGAGCGGAAGAAACAGGAAGCAAGTTATGCAAACTATGCGGATTATCTGCTTTCTCTGGAAATGGATGCGCAGATATGTCCTTTTGCGCCGGTGTATATGGCGCGCATTGCCCAACTGACCAACAAAAGCAATCAGTTCAATCTGACGACGAAACGGTGCAGCCAGAGCGATATCGAGCGGATTGCAGAAGATGCTTCTTATATCACATTATACGGCAGGCTGGAGGACAGGTTTGGCGACAACGGTGTTGTATCGGTTGTTTTCGGACACCGTGATGCGGAGGACGAAACACTTTTTCATATTGACCTGTGGCTGATGAGCTGCCGCGTCCTGAAGCGGGATATGGAGTTCGCCATGATGGATGAACTCGTGTCACAGTGCGCCGCGCGGGGGCTGAAACGCCTGAAAGGCTATTATTATCCGACCGCCAAAAATGGAATGGTAAAAGATTTTTACGGGATGCAGGGATTTACGCAAACGGGCGGGGACGCCGAAGGAAATACGGAATGGGAGTTTGTCATTCCCGAACGGTATGAGAAGAAAAATAAGGTGATAAAGGTCAATGGGGAATTGCCGACGGCATGATGTTGTAATATGCGGATTCTGAAAAACATTCGAATAACATTGCGGAAAATATTTTCGGCTGATACTTGTGGGAATTTCATTTTCGGTTTATACTGTGAAGGCATAAAATAAACGCAGCAGGTAAAGCTGATATTGTGTGGACATACGCCCGGCGGACAAAGAAGAGAGAGTTTTTTGTTTACCGGGGTAAATCAATCTGAGAAAAATGGAGGTATGAATCATGGCAGAAATTACAAAGGATATGACAATCGGTGAAATTTTAAGAACCAATCCGGATGTTGCCCCCATTCTGATGAATGCGGGAATGCACTGTCTCGGATGCCCTTCCGCACAGGGAGAATCTCTGGAAGAAGCGGCAATGGTACACGGCATGAACATCGACGAACTGATGGCACAGATTGCGGCGTTATAACGGGGCAGAAGCGGTTTTCGGAGTCAGAAAAGAAAGCCGGAAAATAAAAGGCAGCATACCGGTGAGGCATGCTGTCTTATTTTTGCAATAAAATTTTATCGACTAAATTAAATGGCTGCCAGCGACTGAAGCGCGCTGTTTTTGATAACCGATTCGCAATGCTCTTCCAGATAGGATTCCACAGCCGAGGTAAAACGCTCCTGTCTGCCGTATTCCGTAAGCATATTGCAGAGCCGGTTGAAATCTGCGGCGGCGGCATTTGCCGGATTGATTAGAAGCAGATAGGAACCGTCATGCGCTTTCTTATATAAAGAGTTTTCATTATGGCAAAGAGGCGCGGCAATATGTGCGAATCTCATGATGTCGTACAGGGAAGAAAAAGAGTACATACGGGGCGTATGCGCTGTCTGCACGGATTCGCCTGCCGGAGCGGCCTGTTTGTTTCCCGTCCCGGAAAGAGACGAAGAACGGCTCTGCTGGTCCATTTTCCGCAGCATATCCAACATTTCATCGGCGCTGTCGGCAAAGGCTTCCATAATATCATCCGTTTCCTCGGATTCTTCATGATGTACGGAAGGCGCAAACTTGGAAAAGCGGGTATCCAGCTCTTCCGGGTCTTCTACTTTGGTAATGATTAGAACGATACATTCCGCGTTTAAAGGAATCGCTTCTATCATAAGCGGAATATCTTCTGCTTCAAAGCCGCATTCACAGGCGGCCTGCTGCATCATATCACGAAAAAGGCTTTTGGCTTTTTCCGTGCCATAAGCAAGTTCACTTATTTTCAGTTCTCTATCGGCAAGGTCTTCCCTTGTAAGCGTGCAGCGAATCTGGTGCTCATTTACTTTTTCGATTTTCATAATATCACATCCTTACTATAAGATACTGATACTGTTAATGTATGTGACGATGAAACTAAAAGTATCTTATACTTTGTATTAATTTAAGTCAATAGTATGACAAAACTCTTTAAAAAAAATTTATATTTTTAGAAATTGCTTGCTTTTTTGTCAAATCATGGATATAATGACCACAAGATGTCTCCTGACAATCTGCACGGGAAGGGGGCAATGTATAAATTTTTTTCAGAGAAATCTGTTTCCCATATTTTGGAATGAAGACGGTTCATAATCATTCTTAATATAATATGAGGAAGTCTTACAGGCATATGTGTCTGGTCGTAGAATAATTTTTTTCATTCGTTTTCACAATTATAATTCACAGGGATTGAAAAGGTTATACAGGTATTTTTTAAATTTTTATGCACGTCGGAGATGTCTTGTCTGTTCTTTCAAAGTCTGCCGCCGGACAATGTACGGAGCGGAGTCGATTGTCATATCATCACGGAAATCCTTTTGGGGCGTCCGCCGGATAGAAAACCGGTGTTTGGATGATTGTTTTGCGGATATACTGTTGTACAGGAGGTTCCCGCTTATCTTTGCGCTGATTTCCGCAAAAATAGTCAAAAAAAGTAAAAATATTAATGACGATGAAAGAATAGTCTGGTATAATAAGGGCGGTCAGAAAGGAGCTGGATAAATGAAAAAATTAATCCCGGTGATAGTCGCGGTCGTCCTTATTTTGATTGTCGTGGCAGCAGGATTTGGAACAAAACTGATAGATAAGTATACCTATTCCAAAGAACGGGCTGATTTGGAAGCGTATTTCGGCCTTCTGGAAGAAAACGATGCAGCCATCATCATGCAGGATGCCCAGGTCGAAGAATATGCGAAAGTCTGGGACGGCATATGTTATTTTGACTTTGCCACGGTGCATAAATATTTCAATGACAGATTTTATGAAGACAAGCTGGAGAGTCTTCTTCTTTATACGACGCCGGATTCCATTATCCGCGCGGAAATTGGAACGTCCGTTTACAGCACGAGCGCGGGAGAAGCGAAAGACGTCGGTTATATCATCGCGAGATATGAAGATGACGTTCTTTATGTTGCGGCGGATTATATCAAAAAATACACGAATTTTTCCTATAAATTATTTTCGGAACCCTATCATGTCCAGGTGGATACGGAGTGGAACGAACGTCAGGTGGCGGATATTACCAAAGATACGCAGGTCAGATATCAGGGCGGCATAAAGAGCGATATCCTGACAGACGTAGAAGAGGGAGACAGCGTCATTATACTGGAGGAGATGGAGAACTGGTCAAAGGTAAAAACGCGCAATTCCTATATCGGTTATGTGGAAAATAAGAGGCTGTCGGAGAAATACAGCGAAGAACCTGTGCCGGTGACTGACTATGTGGAGCCGGAGTATACGAGCATTTCCAGAGACCATACGATTAATCTCGGATGGCATGCCATTTACAGCATGGCCGGAAACGACACCCTGAATGAAGTGCTTATGACGACACAGAGCATCAATACGATTTCGCCGACATGGTTTATACTGACCGGGAATCAGGGCGATTTTACCAGCCTTGCTTCGATGGAGTATGTGAATGCCGCCCATGAGAAAGGGCTTGAAGTGTGGGCGCTTATCAGTAATATAACGGATACGGAAACGCTGGACATGTATGAGATTCTTTCCAGAACAAGCGTCAGAACGCGTCTGATAGATAACCTGATTGCGACGGCGTTGGAATATAATCTGGACGGGCTGAATATCGATTTCGAGAATATCGGCGTCGATGCGGGAGAAGGATTCATTGAGTTTATCAGAGAGTTATCCATTCCGTGCCGGGCGAACGGCATCGTCCTGTCGGTGGATAATTATGTGCCGATGGGTTATAACAATTATTATCACCGGAAAGAACAGGGTGTGGTAGCCGATTATGTGATTATTATGGGCTATGACGAGCATCATGGCAACAGCGAAGAAGCGGGTTCGGTGGCTTCGATTAATTTTGTGGAAAACGGTATTGCCAATACCGTTGCCGAAGTTCCGCCGGAGAAAGTCATCAATGCGGTTCCTTTTTATACGAGGATATGGGAGACGAACGGAACGACGGTGACCAGTCAGGTTGTCGGCATGGATATGGCGCAGGAATATATCAGAAATCACGGCATTGTGACCAACTGGGATGAAACGACCTGCCAGAATTACGGAGAGTACCAGTCCGGCAACAGTTATTATCAGGTATGGCTGGAGGATGTGGAGTCCCTGAAAGTGAAGCTGAATATTATGAAGAAGTATAATATTGCAGGCGTTGCGGAATGGAGACTGGGACTGGAATCGCCGATTGTCTGGGATGCAATCGCAGAATATGTGAACGGGAATTAAACGGAATATATGACCAGCGGTCTTGGAAATGATTGTACGGAAATGCCGATGGTTTCATATAGAGTATGGCCAGGAGAATGGTCAGGCAAGGATAAAGGAGGATAAAGCAGTATGAAAAGTAAATTTGGTATTAAAGAAGTGGTGGCAATCGGTATCGGAACCGCATTGTTCGTAGCTTTGACAGAAGTGCAGATTCCGCTCGGATTTATTCCGAACACGGCTTTGCAGCCGAGAGCGGCGCTGATGGCATTTCTGGCAGCGGTATTTGGCCCTGTTGTCGGCGGTATTGTCGGTCTTCTCGGACATGCGCTCGGCGACGCGCTTTTCTATGGAAGCGTATGGTGGAGTTGGGTATTCCCGGAAATGGTAGCCGGTGTTGCAATCGGTCTGTTTGCAAAGAAGTTTGCGATTAAAGACGGTGGATTTGCGGTAAAAGAAATCATATTATTTAATATCGTACAGATTATTGCCAATGGACTGGCATGGATTCTTGTTGCACCGGTCCTCGATATTGTTATCTATGCGGAGCCGGCAGGAAAAGTTTTTGCACAGGGCGCATGGGCATTCCTCGGAAATATCATTATCGTAGGTATTCTCGGTACGCTGATTGCGGTTGGATATTCTACGATTGGCGGAAAGACGTCCAGTCTGAGTAGAGAAGACTAAGGTGAGAAGAACTTCTAAAGGCTCGCATCAATGGATGCTTCGCCAAGAAGTTCTGCGGCCTGCGCAGCAGGCCTTTCTCGCCTGAAAGAATGCCCGTTTTGCGGGCATTCTTCCGTGGGTATGGAAATTGTGGGAAGAGGCTGTTTCCATTTCTCGGAAGATGAAAATTTGGCAGAAGCGTAAGCAGGAAAGCAAGAGGGATTCATGGAACCGATAATTGAATTTAAAAACTTTTCGTTTAAATATCGTTCCCAGAAAGAGCCGACAATCAAGGATATCAATCTGTCCATTTATCCTGGGGAAAAGGTTTTGATTGTGGGGCCTTCCGGTTCGGGAAAGTCTACTTTGGCGCACTGTATCAACGGTCTTGTGCCTTTTTCTTATAAAGGAGAGATTACGGGAACTTATACGGTTGCCGGTCAGAATCCGGAAAAGCTTGGCATTTTCGGGCTGTCCAAACTGGTCGGAACGGTGCTTCAGGACACGGACGGGCAGTTTATCGGACTGACCGTTGCGGAAGACATCGCTTTTGTGCTGGAAAATGATATGATACCGCAGAAAGAGATGCTTGAGCGGGTAGCCAGAGTAGCGGAGACGGTAGAAGTGCAGTCGGTACTCGGTAATGCGCCGGGCGCGCTTTCGGGCGGGCAGAAACAAAGAGTGTCGATGGCAGGCGTTATGATTGACCAGGTGGATATTCTTCTGTTTGATGAGCCGCTTGCCAACCTGGACCCGGCGACAGGAAAACGGGCGATTGAACTGATTGACCAGATTCACCGGGAAGAAAAAACAACGGTTGTTATTATTGAGCATCGTCTGGAAGATGCGCTTACTTGTGGAGCCGACCGGATTGTTGTGGTCGGAGAAGGCAGAATTGTGGCGGATATGACGCCGGATGAACTGCTATCCGGTAATATTCTGCAAAAAGAAGGAATCCGGGAACCGCTGTATGTGACGGCGTTAAAATATGCGGGATGCAAAATCAAAGCGGAAAGTTTTCCTTCGGATATTCGGAAAATGAATGAGACGGGACGTCTTGCGGATTATAAAGGTAAGGTTACGGACTGGTTCCGGCAGACAGTTATCCCGGAACGGAAGCGGGACGAAGATGTCGTGTTGGAAGTGAAAAATCTGGATTTCTCCTATGTGCCCGAAAAGCCGGTTCTGCAGGACGTTTCTTTTCGGATACATAAAGGCGAAATGCTCAGTATTGTCGGAAAGAACGGCGCGGGAAAGTCCACGCTGTCCAATTTAATCTGCGGATTCCTGATGCCGGATAAAGGCAGTATTTCGCTGCATGGTGAGGATATTCTGACTCGTTCCATCAAGGAAAGAGGAGAGAGTATCGGTCTGGTAATGCAAAATCCGAACCAGATGATTAGCAAGACGATGATTTTCGAGGAAGTGGCGCTCGGTCTTCAGGTGCGCGGCATTGCGCCCGAAGAAATCGAGAAGAGAGTCCATGAAACATTGAAAATCTGCGGTTTGTATCCTTTCCGGAACTGGCCCATCTCGGCGCTGAGTTACGGGCAGAAAAAGCGTGTGACCATTGCTTCGATTCTGGTGATGAATCCGGATATTATCATTTTGGATGAACCGACGGCGGGGCAGGATTACAGACATTATACGGAGATTATGGAGTTCCTCAAGGGGATTAACAAAAACAGTGGCATAACTATTGTTATGATAACACACGATATGCACCTGATGCTGGAGTATACGGACCGTGCGCTTGTCATCGCGGAAGGACAGCTTCTGGCGGATGAAAAGCCGAGCGAGGTACTGACGGATGATGTGCTGACGCAGAAAGCTTATTTAAAGCGGACTTCTCTCTATGATTTGGCGGTAGGGTGCGGTATAGACAGACCGTCCGATTTGGTGGACTGTTTCATTTATTATGAGCGGGAACATGGCCGGGAAAAGGAGGTAGAATAGTGTCGCGGGTACTGTCCTATGAAGAAAAAGATACATGGATTCACAGACTGAGCGGTGTTACGAAGCTAATCTTTTTTTTACTCTGGTCAATTACGAGCATGATTTCTTATGACACCAGGGTGCTGCTTGTGATGCTTGTGTTCAGCCTTATCATTTTCGCCATGTCCAAGACCAGGTGGAAACAGGTCGGAACGGTGTTTAAGTTCATCATGTTGTTCCTGTGCATCAATTTAATCGCTATATTTTTCTTTTCTCCCGGACAGGGAACAAAGATTTACGGAACGGAGACGCCGCTGTGGCATCTGTTCGGTCATTATACGATTACGAAGGAACAGCTCTTTTATGAGTTTAATGTCATGCTGAAATATCTGACGGTTATCCCGGCGGTTTTCATGTTTATCGTGACCACGAATCCGAGTGAATTTGCGGCTTCCATGAACAAGGTGGGGATTCACTATAATATCGGTTATGCGATGGCAATTGCGCTCCGGTATATTCCCGACGTGCAGGACGATTTTGCGAAAATCAAGCATGCGCAGGAGGCGAGAGGAATTGAAATGTCCAGGAAAGCGCCTTTTATAAACCGTATTAAGAGCATGGCATCGATTATTTTTCCGCTTGTTTTTTCCAGCATGGACCGAATCGACGTTGTGAGCAATGCGATGGAACTGCGCGGTTTCGGGAAGCACAAGAAGCGCACATGGTATTCCGCAAGACCTTTCAAAAGAAACGATTATCTGACGCTGGCGGTTGTCGTTCTTTTCACAATAACGGCATTTGTCATTACTTTTTGGGATGGCAGTCGTTTTTATAATCCGTTTATATAAGTTTATAGTTTATAAAGTTTATATTTAAGAAGCGAGGGAGTCATGCCGGAACAATTTGCACGAACAGAGCTTATATTGGGACAGGAAGCGATGGACAGGTTGCGCAGGTCGCGGGTGGCGGTATTCGGAATCGGCGGTGTAGGCGGCTATGTCGTGGAAGCGTTGGCGCGCTCCGGCGTCGGGAGTCTGGATATCATCGACTATGATAAAGTGAGCATGACGAACATCAACAGACAGATTATTGCGTCCACGAATACGGTCGGAAGAGATAAGGTGGATGTGATGAAAGAACGGATTCTTTCCATCAATCCCGATGCCGTGGTGAATGTGTCAAAAAGTTTCTTTTTGCCGGAAACCGCCGACCTTTTTGACTTCGGAAAGTATACTTATGTGGTGGATGCCATTGACACGGTTACGGCTAAAATCGAGCTGGTTCTGCGCGCAGGGGATGCAGGCGTGCCTGTGATAAGCTGTATGGGAACCGGCAACAAGTTAGAGCCGGCAATGCTTGAAATAGCGGATATTTACCAGACTTCCGTGTGCCCTCTTGCGAAGGTTATGCGCAGAGAGCTGCGGAAAAGAAATGTAGAAAAGTTAAAAGTTTTATATTCTAAAGAAGAACCTGTCAAAAACTATCTTTCCATACAGGGACGTGCCGTTCCGGGAAGCGTGTCGTTTGTTCCTTCCGTGGCAGGTCTCATCATTGCATCGGAAGTCATCAAAGAGATTGCGGGAATCAGCAAAGTATAAAAGCATCGGATTTCTGTTCATTCCGTAGAAGCGCGGGTCATTGCGGCCGGCGCTTAAAAGTTTTCAGATAGCCTATTAACAAAGTAGGAATTATGTGATAAGATAGTCGTGATAAATCATATTAAGGCGATAGGAAAACTGGAAGCTGCTGCGAAATGAATTTCGCGGGCTGAGCAGGAACGGAGGAAGTTTTATGAAAATCTCGACCAAAGGAAGATACGCCCTGCGTCTGATGCTGGATTTGGCGACATACAGTACGGACGGGCCGGTTTGTCTGAAAGATGTGGCGAGAAGACAGCAGATATCGGATAAATATCTGGAGCAGATTATAGCGACGCTGAATAAGGCCGGTTATGTAAGGAGTATACGGGGAGCACAGGGCGGATATCTTTTGAAAAAGAATCCGGAAGAATATACGGCGGGTATGATTCTGCGGCTGACAGAGGGAGATTTGGCGCCGGTGAGCTGTGTCGGGAAAGAAAAAGAAGAATGCGAACGTAAGGCGGGATGTGTGACGACCCGTATCTGGCAGCGGATAAACGATGCCGTCAACGACGTGGTGGATAGTATTACACTTGCGGATATGCTGGCATGGCAGGAGGAACTGGCGGACGATGGAGCCGACAGCACGGAATAAAAAAGCAGGGAACTCAAAAAGCACAAGATAGAAAAGCACGGAACAGAAAAGAGCGCGGAATATATGACATACAGAGTATGGATGGAGGTTTGGCGATGAAAAAAATGATATATCTGGATAATGCGGCGACGACGCAGGTTGCCCCGGAAGCGCTTGACGCCATGATTCCGTATTTTACGGAATTTTACGGTAATCCTTCCTCAATTTATTCTTTTGCGGGAGAAGCAAAAAAAGCAATGGAGGAAGCAAGAAGAACACTGGCGGCCGGAATCGGCGCAAAGCCGGAAGAAATCTATTTTACCGGAGGGGGAAGCGAGGCCGACAACTGGGCATTAAAGGGTGCGGCGGAGGCTTATGCCGCGAAGGGGAAACATATCATTACGACCAGAATAGAGCACCACGCGATTCTGCATACGGCGGAATATCTGGAAAAAAACGGCTGTGAAGTGACGTATCTGGATGTGGACGAGAACGGCCTTGTCAGCCCGGAGGCGGTAAAAGCTGCGATTCGACCGGGGACAATTCTGATTTCTGTGATGATGGCCAACAACGAAATCGGAACCGTGGAGCCGATTCGCGAAATCGGCGAAATTGCGAGGGAGCAAGGCATCTTATTTCATACGGACGCCGTACAGGCATTTGGCCATCTGCCGATAAATGTAGAGGAAATGAATATAGACCTGCTGAGCGCAAGCGCGCATAAACTGAACGGTCCGAAGGGAGTCGGTTTTCTGTATATCCGGCAGGGATTAAAGCTTCGCGCTTTCCTGCATGGCGGCGCACAGGAGAGACAGCGGAGAGCGGGAACGCATAATACGGCCGGAATTGTCGGGTTCGGTAAAGCGGCAGAGCTTGCTTTTCACAGTATGGAGCAGCGGGCGGCATATGAGACAAAACTGCGGGATTATCTGATAGAACGAGTTCTTGCGGAAATCCCTTATACGAGGCTGAACGGTGATCGGACGAAGCGGCTGCCCGGCAACGCAAGCTTCTGCTTCCGTTTCATCGAGGGAGAATCGCTGCTGATTCTCTTAGACCAGAACGGCATCTGCGCTTCCAGCGGTTCGGCCTGTACCTCGGGCGCGCTGGAACCTTCCCATGTGCTTCTGGCAATCGGCCTGCCTCATGAGATTGCGCATGGTTCGCTGCGCATCAGCCTGTCCGATAAGACGACGAAGGAAGAAATAGATTTTACCGTGGACAGAATAAAGGAAATCGTAGAGCGGCTCAGAAATATGTCTCCGCTCTATGAAGATTTTGTCAAAAAGAACGGTTGAAGGGAGAGACCTGTTTATGTATAGCGAAAAAGTAATGGACCATTTTAATCATCCGAGAAATGTCGGAGAACTGGAACAGCCGAGCGGCGTCGGAACCGTCGGAAATGCGAAATGCGGCGATATCATGCGCATTTATCTGGATATTGACGACGAGGGCGTTATCCGGGAGGCGAAGTTTAAAACGTTCGGCTGCGGCGCGGCGGTAGCCACAAGCAGCATGGCGACGGAGCTCGTGAAAGGAAAAACAGTCAAAGAGGCGCTGCTGGTAACCAATAAGGCGGTAATGGAAGCGTTGGACGGTCTGCCGCCGGCGAAAGTGCATTGTTCTCTTCTTGCTGAGGAGGCAATTCATGCGGCGTTGTGGGATTATGCGGAGAAAAACGGGATTCAGATTGAAGGGCTTAAAAAACCGGTAACGGATATTGAGGAAAAAGAAGAAGGACAGCTGTACTGAGTCATCAGTGCACTGTCCCTTTTCCTATTTTAGACGGCGGCACATCATATTTTTTCTTAAAGAGCTTGCTGAAATGATAGGCATCGTCATAGCCTACCTGTGCGGCAACTTCCTGTATGCTCGTATAATTTCCGCTTTCCAGTATTTCTTTCGCGTGTTCCAGACGGATATCAATCAAATAGCGAATCGGTGTGTCGCCGGTTTCACTTTTAAAGATTCTGGAAATGTAGAAAGGACTTAAATACATGTTTTCCGCAATCTGGTCCAACGATATTTTTTCCGCGTAATGGTCCGAAAAATAGTTGACAATCTGCTCCACAACGTATTTTTTGCCGGCGGATTCGAATTCATAGCCTTTATACTGCGTCAGAGGCGCGGACTGCTCCCGGATAATCAGCAGAATCAGTTGAATCAGGTAGGAGCGGAGCATAAAATAACGGCCCTGCCGCAATATCTCATTTTCCGCTTCCATGCCGGAGACGATTCGGAACAGCTTCTGCCGGAAATCGCCGGAGGAGTGCAGAATCGGCCCGCCCGGGATATCAAAACGATTCGGGGCCATATCCCGGAACGTCACGTCCGTAAAGCCCACAAAAAATTCTATCGTCGGCTTGCCGTTCCCGTCCGTAAGCGCCTGATGGCATACGCCGGGATTCAGGATAAGCAGGTCGCCTTCTTCCACGGAATAGAGTTCATCGTCAATCTTATACCTGCCTTTACCGGAAATAATAAAGGCGATTTCAATATGGTCGTGGCTGTGATATTTTTTTTCATCACGAAGCCTCGTTCCCTTCCAGGTGAACAAAAAGGTAGGATTCAGTTCGTCTCCAACAATTTCTTTTCTGTCTGTCATATTTATAACCATGCCTTTCTCTCAGCCTTTTCACTCCTAGTTGTTTCATTGTACTGAATATTTCCATAAAAGTAAAATACAAAATTATACAGGAAGGCCGCAAGATATTACATTTCCTTTTTGCGGCAGAATCGTATACTGAAACTAAAAAGGAGGTGCACCATGACGGCGAATAAATGGTTTTTTTCTTTTTTGAAAAAATACAGATGGATGATGGGAGCAGCGTTATGTCTGACGACGCTGATTGCCGCGCTGGCGATTGTGAACCCTTATATTTCCGGGCTGATTGTGGATGATGTCATTATCGGAGGGAAGTATGCGCTTTTGCCGAAAATGATTGCCGCGCTGCTTATGGTCACCGGAATACGGGGCATTTTGCGCTTTTTCTATCAGGTCATCTTTGAGACTTGTTCTCAGGGTGTATTATATGAGATGCGGGATAAAGTATACCGGAAATTATTACAGGAGGACTTTGCTTTCTATAATAAGAAGCGGACGGGCGACCTGATGTCCAGACAGACGGGCGATATGGATGCGATTCGACATTTCGTAGCATATGTTATTTATAGTTTGTATGAAAATGCGCTGCTCTTTTTGTTTGCGTTGTTTATGATTTTTACGGTGAATGTGAAACTGGCGCTCTGTATGCTTGCCGTGCTTCCGTTTACGGGGCTTACGACTTATTTACAGTCCAAAGCAGTAAGGCCGGCCTTTCAGCGGAACCGGAACTGTTTTTCATCTTTAAATGCTTTCGTACAGGAAAATATCAGCGGAAACAGGGTCGTCAGGGCTTTTGCGAAGGAAGATTTTGAAATCAGCAAATTCAATAAGGAAAACGACGCTTTTCGGGCGTCGCAGCTGGATGCGGCCAAAATCTGGAAAAAGTATCTGCCCGTTTTCGAAATGCTGTCCCATCTGCTGACAATAATTCTCATGCTGTATGGCGGATATATGGTCATTCAGGGGGAAATCACGGTGGGAAATCTGGTGACGGTGAACGGTTATCTGTGGATGCTGACCGTGCCGCTGCGTATGGCAGGATGGTGGGTGAACGATATTCAGCGGTTCACGACTTCCGTGGAAAAAATTTATGCGACTTATCGAGAGGAGCCGAATGTAAAACCGCCGCGAAAGGGAATCGAGCGAAAACATTTTGACGGCAGGGTGGAATTTCGGAATGTGTCTTATCGGGCGGACGATGAAGAAATTGTGCATAACATTGATTTTAAGGCGGCACCCGGACAGACAATCGGCATCATCGGTTCCACCGGAGCGGGAAAATCCACGATTATGAATCTTCTATGCCGTTTTTATGATACGACGGCCGGAGATGTGCTGGTGGACGGCATCAATGTGAAAGAGCTGGACCTGTACGAGCTGCGGGATAATATCGGGATGGCAATGCAGGATGTCTTTCTTTTTTCCGATACGATTGAAGGAAACATCGCCTATGCAAGGCCGGACTGTTCTTTCGAGGAAGTGAAAAGGGCGGCGATTATGGCGGATGCCAATCATTTCATTCAGTCGCTTCCGGAAGGTTATGATACGATTGTAGGAGAGCGGGGCGTCGGGCTTTCGGGCGGCCAGAAGCAGCGTATTTCTCTGGCGAGAGCGCTTTTAAAGGACCCGGCGATTCTGATTTTGGACGATACGACTTCCGCCGTGGACATGGAAACGGAAAGTTACATACAGGAACAGTTAAAGAAAATCGAAAAAAATTGTACAATTTTCATCATTGCCTACCGCATTTCCTCCATCCGGGACTGCGACTTGATTCTCGTCATGAACAACGGCCGGATTATCGAGCGCGGTACACACGATGAGCTGGTGGCGATGGACGGATATTACGCGGCGGCATTCAGGAACCAATACGGAGAAATTCCCGAAGAAGTGAAGGAAGGTATGCGATATGGCACGGAACAGATATGATGTGGATGAAATATTGGAAGACCATTTTGACTTCGGTCAGCTGAAACGTCTTGGAAGCTATATGACGCCCTATAAAAAGCGGATGGGAACTGTGATTTTCGTTATGCTTTCCGCGTCGGCGCTGACGATGCTCATTCCGCAGTTTTTTATGAAGGTGCTGGATGAGTGCATTCCGGCAAAGGATATGAAATCCATCGGCATGTACTGTGCCCTGACATTTGCAATCGCTTTGTATTCGGCGTTTGGCCTCCGCTATAAAGTCAGGGTGACAAACGACATCGGACAGAACATTATTCATAAACTGCGCTCGGATATTTTTGAACATTTGCAGGAATTGCCTTTTTCCTATTATGATGACAGGCCGCACGGAAAGATTCAGGTACGGGTAGTGAACTATGTCAACAGCCTGAGCGATTTGCTTTCCAACGGTATTATCAATACGATTACGGATTTGTGCAATCTGATTTTTATTCTGGTGTTCATGCTGCTGATTAACGTGCGGCTGACGCTTGTCTGCCTGTGCGGACTTCCGGTACTCGTTGCCGTTGTGGTGCTGATTAAGAAAAAACAGCGTCGGGCATGGCAGATTCAGAGCAACAAGCAGTCGAATCTGAATGCTTATATCGCGGAAAGCATCAACGGCATCCGCGTGACCCAGTCTTTTACAAGAGAAAAGAAAAATTCGGACATTTTCAATTATTTGAGCGGAAGCTACCGCCAGGCATGGATGCGCGCCGTCAAATTCAATTTTCTGATGGGACCGAGCGTGGATATTATTTCTGCCGTTACCACATCTTTTGTCTATGTCATCGGTATTTATTATATGCTGGACGGCGGCAAAAGCGGCATAACGGTAGGTGTGCTGACCGCGTTTACGGCCTATATCAGCCGTTTCTGGAATCCGATTAATACGCTTGCCAGCTTTTATAATTCGCTGCTGACGGCGATTTCCTATCTGGAACGGATTTTTGAGACGATTGATGAGGAAGTTCTCGTAAAAGACGCCCCAGATGCGGTGAAGATGCCTGAGATTATCGGCAAAGTAGAGTTTCGCGATGTAACGTTCAGTTATGAGGAAGGGCACAGGATTCTGAACCGGATTCACTTTACGGCATCTCCCGGCGCTTCTTTTGCCATTGTCGGCCCTACCGGAGCGGGTAAAACAACCATCGTGAATCTGCTTAGCCGCTTTTACAATGTGGATGCCGGACAGATTTTAATCGACGATGTGGATATTTCCAAAGTGACAATCCGCTCGCTGCGGGAACAGATGGGCGTCATGATGCAGGACAGCTTTGTTTTTTCCGGCACAATCATGGATAACATTCGTTATGGAAATATGGAGGCTACGGACGAAGATGTCATTCGCGCGGCCAAAACCGTCTGCGCTCATGATTTTATCATGAAAATGGAGAACGGATATGAAACGGAAGTAAACGAGCGGGGAAGCCGGCTGTCTGCGGGGCAGCGTCAGCTGATTTCTTTTGCGCGGGCGCTTCTTGCAGACCCGAAAATACTGATTTTGGATGAAGCTACTTCCAGCATTGATACGGAAACGGAACTGATTTTGCAAAAAGGGTTACAGGAGCTTTTGAAAGGGAGAACGTCTTTTATCATTGCGCACAGGCTTTCCACGATTCAAAATGCGGACTGTATCATGTATGTTGACAAAGGCGACATACTGGAGCGGGGAACGCATGAGGAGCTTCTCGCCAGAAAAGGAGAATATTACAGGCTTTATATGTCTCAGTTCGATTTTCTGAAGACGGCAAAAGTCTGCTAAAGAATGATATTTTGCTCATTGCCCGCATAGAGTATAACAACACCATATGCGGGAATGAGCGGATGAAGAAAGAAGAAAAGTTCAAAACAGTAATCAGAATTATGACGGCGCTTCTGGGAATTGCGGCCGTCTATTTTGTGTTATACGGGAGAGCGGAGCATGCTTCTTCCGGAAGTGTTGAGCGGGATAAGAAGAAAATCTGTGTGGTAATCGATGCCGGGCACGGGGGTGCGGACCCTGGGAAAGTGGGAATCAATGGCGCGCTGGAGAAAGATATTAATCTGGAAATCGCAATGAAATTAAAGATGTTTCTGGAGCAGGAAGATATAGAGGTCATTCTGACGAGGGATTCCGATATGGGACTGTACGATGAAAATGCTACCAATAAAAAAGTACAGGACATGAAAAAGCGGGTCGAGATTATCGAAACCAATTCCCCGGTTCTGACAGTCAGCATCCACCAGAACAGCTACCATGAAGAATATGTGCACGGCGCACAGACTTTTTATTATGCGACGAGCGAACAGAGTAAGATACTCGCAGAAAAAATACAGCTGTTATTATTGGACAAAATTGAGGATGACAACACGCGGCTTGCTAAAAGTAACGACAGTTATTATCTGCTGAAAAAAACATCAACGCCGATAGTCATCGTAGAGTGCGGATTCCTTTCCAACAGCGAAGAAGCGAATAAGCTGGAAACCGAAGAATATCAGGAAAAAATGGCCTGGGCAATCCACCTCGGGATTTTGCAATATATTAATAGTCAGGAATAAAAATGTATGATATAATGAGCGTTAATGAGGAGAGCATGCTTGCATGTTCGACGAATGGCGAATGTCGGCCATGAAGCGAAGATTCATGGCATAATGAGCGCAAATCGGCCATTAGCGAGCAAACGTTCGGCGTAAGCCGAACAGAGAGCGCGGAAAGCGCGAGTTTGTGAGCCGCACAACCTAGAGAGCGCGGCACCCCGGGTCTGCGCGCCAATATTAACACAGGAACGAGGAAACGCTGTGGACACACAGATTATTCAGGTGGATGAACAGCATATTCAGATAAATCTTTTGCGGCAGGCGGGAGAAATTATCAAGGCGGGAGGACTGGTCGCGTTTCCGACGGAAACGGTTTACGGACTGGGAGGGGATGCGCTGAACCCCGACTCTTCGCGCAAAATATATGAAGCCAAAGGCAGGCCTTCCGATAATCCGCTTATTGTACACATATGCAGGATGGAAGATTTGCCTTATCTTGTAAAAGAAATTCCGGAAGCGGCAAAGAAGCTGGCGGATGCTTTCTGGCCGGGGCCGCTTACGATGATTTTCCGAAAATCACCGGCGGTTCCGACCGAAACAACGGGCGGGCTTGCCACGGTGGCCGTGAGAATGCCTTCTCATAAGACGGCGCTTTCTTTTATCCGGGAGGCCGGCGGATATGTGGCGGCGCCAAGCGCCAACCGGTCCGGGAAACCAAGCCCTACCTGTGCAAAATATGTGGAAGAGGATATGGCAGGGCGCATTGAGATGATTCTTGACGGCGGAGATGTGGAAATCGGGCTGGAATCAACGATTGTCGATATGACGGAAGAAATCCCCGTGATTTTAAGGCCGGGTTATATTACAAAGGAAATGCTGGAAGAGGCGCTCGGTTCCGTCCGGGAAGATGGGACGATGATGTCGGATGAAAGCGGTCAGGCGCCCAAAGCGCCCGGTATGAAATACAGGCACTATGCGCCGAAAGGAAGTCTGGTAATTGTGGATGGCGAAGAAGCGCGGGTAACGGCATATATCAACGAGCAGCTGGAGCGTCTGAGACGGGAAGGACACCGGACAGGCGTCATCGGTACGGACGCAACAATTGCCCGTTACAGAGGGGACGTCTGTAAGAGCGCCGGAAGCCGGGAGGATGAAAGCACGATTGCAAAAGAACTGTACCGAATTTTGCGGGAGTTCGATGATGAAGAGGTCACGGCTATTTTTTCGGAATCTTTTGATACTGCCGGTATCGGACAGGCCATTATGAACAGGCTGCTCAAAGCGGCAGGACATCATATGATACATTTATGAAAATAATATTTACGGGAGGGACACAAAATGATAGGACTTGGAAGCGACCACGGCGGTTATGATTTGAAACAGGCGGTAATCGCTTATCTGGAGGAGCAGGGAATTGCCTATAAGGATTTTGGATGTATGGACAAAAATTCCTGTGATTATCCTGTTTACGGCAAAGCGGTGGCGGAAGCTGTGGCAGACGGCACATGTGAGAAAGGAATTGTCATCTGCACGACAGGCATCGGTATTTCCATCGTGGCAAACAAAGTGCCGGGCGTTCGCTGCGCGCTGTGTTCAGATACGGTATCCGCACAGCTTACCAGGCAGCATAATGATGCAAACGTGCTTGCGATGGGAGGCGGAATTGTCGGAAACAATCTTGGGCTTAGTATTGTGGACGCATTTCTGCATACGGAATTTTCCGGAGAAGAAAAGCATTGCAGGAGAGTTGGCCTGATTGAGAAACAGTAATCCGTGAATGGTTGCGGGAAAGGCATGGTTAATTATATGAAATTCAGACAGAATACGGCTGCCGCATTGTTCCTGATTTTACTTGCGGTATTACCTGTTTCCGTCTATGCAACCGAGGAAACGAAGCATAAAATCGAAGAGGCGGAGCGCGAAAAAGAAAACACGGAATCGCAGCTTGATGAAACGAAAGAAAACCTGGAAGACCTGAATGAGCAAAAAGATTCTCTGGAAGGGACTTTGTCAAATTTAAATACGGAATTGTCTCAGGTGAGCAATAATCTGAATGAACTGGAAGGTAAAATTTCGGCAAAAGAGACGGAAATCGAAGAAACCAACCAGATGATTGAGATAACAAATCAGGAACTTGAAGAAGCGATTGCCCTGAAAGATAAACAGTATGAGAGCATGAAGCTGCAGATTAAGTTTATGTATGAGAAAAGCGATAATCTGTATTTTGAAATGCTCTTTTCGTCGGGCAGTTTTGCGGAAGCACTGAATAAAACGGATTATATTGAACAGTTGTCGGCCTATCAGCAGAAAACGCTTCAGGAGTATCAGGAAACGCAGGCGCAGATTGAAGAAATTGCGGCGGAACTGGATGCGGCGAAAGCACAGCTGGAGAGCGATAAGACAGAGCTGGATAATTATAAGGTCCAGGTAGTGGCGGAGCAGAGCAGGGTTTCCGGTCTGGTCAGCCAGGCGAACAATTCTCTGGCGGCTACGTCCAATCAGATTTCCGACGCGGAGGCAGCAGCACAGGCGTATGAGCAGAAACTGAAAGAACAGGAAGAAAATCTGACGGCTCTGCGGGCGAAGCTCGCGGAAGAAATCCGTATGGCGGAACTGGCTGCTCAGTCGAGCTGGCGGGATATTTCCGAAGTACATTTCGCGGAGGGCGACAGATATTTGCTTGCCAATCTGATATACTGTGAGGCGGGAGCCGAATCTTACAGCGGGCAGGTCGCGGTAGGAAGTGTGGTGATTAACCGGGTGCTGAGTTCTGTTTATCCGGATACAATAGTAGGTGTTATTTATCAGTCGGGACAATTTTCACCGGTGGCGAGCGGAAGGCTTGCGCTTGCGCTGACGGAAGGAAGAGCAACGGCGAGCTGCTATCAGGCGGCGGATGAAGTAATGTCCGGAACAACGAATGTCGGGACATGCGTATATTTCAGGACGCCGGTCGAAGGGGTTACGCCCAGATACACGATAGGCGGGCATATTTTCTATTAGATTTTTTCAGAAACTTATCAGAAACGGTTCTCCTGTTTACGGAGGATATCAATCGTTATGTATAAACCGCTCGATGGGCGCTTTCATCGAATCGAACCGGCCGGAATAAATGCTTTCCAGAAGGCGGCTCAGACTGAGCAGGGATTTTTTGAGGGTATCTTCGGAAATAAGTTTGTCATTGCGGGCGGATACGAGTTCGTCGATGTCTACAACTTTGACAAAACCGTCGGGATAAACGATAACGTCGGCGAGAAGGTCCGTAAAGACATAAGTATTTGTTTCGGGCTGATAGTCGTGCTCTACGATATCGCAGTACCAATAGAGCAGAGAATTGTCTTCTCTGTAAAATTTGCTGACTTTGCAGTCTTCTTTCAGAAAATAGCAGGAATAGCCGTGATGAAGGTCTTTTCGGGGCTTTAAAGAGCGCCAGCCGGTAACGATAACCTCTTCATCCTGATATAAAATCCGGTCGTCTTTAAGAAGGATACACTCTTCGGGTATGATTCTTTTGCGGTATAATGTGGGCGCTGGCATAGTACCTCCTGAAATATTGAAATCGGTGTCTGCATATAATGAAGTGTATAATAAGAAGTTACACTGGCGGAGGGGAAAAGTCAACGGAAATTTGTCTGATATCTGAGTTGTTTTTACCTGTTTTTAACAATAATACTGGACATTGCGGTAAAAAATAGGTATAATTTAATCTGCGTATAAGGTGAAAAGAAGGGGAAGGCATTGAAATTTAATCGTAACGTCTATCATTCGCTGATGATGATTAGTCAATTCGGCATCAATATGCTTGTTCCCATATTCCTGTGCTCTTTTATTGGAATCGAAATAGATAAAAGGTGTGGGACTTCTTTTTGGGTAGTTGTCCTGTTTTTTATAGGTGCGGCAGCCGGATTCCGAAATGTTTTTCGGTTCGCCAGGAAAATCTATGAAAGGCCGGCGGAAACACGAAAACACAGGAAGGTTGAGCAGAAAGAAGTGCAGCATGGAAAAAGACAGGAAGATAAAAATTGATGCGACATTGTTTGACTTGTGTCTTGGTATTTTTCTATATGGCATCGTATGCCAAATCGTCATTTTGTTTTTTTCCCGAAAACCGGAATATAGTATAGGCCTCTGGATTGGCGTCGTTCTTGCGGCAGCCGGTTCCGTTCATATGTGGTGGACGCTTGACAGAAGTCTGGATATGGCGTCTAAGGACGCAGGTAAAACAGTCGGAACGCAGTATCTTTTACGATATTTCTTTCTGGTGGCTGTTATGGCCCTGCTTGCGGTAAGCGGATTTGCCAATCCGCTTCTGGCTTTTCTGGGTTATATGGGAATGAAAGTGTCGGCCTATATGCAGCCTTTTACGCGCAGGATAAGTTCTAAAGTTTTTAAAATATAAAGAAGATGTAAAATACGTTGACAAGGAGGTGAGAATATGGGACAGGGAATTTTAATGTCCGGCGGTGCGGATATCGATTTTATGATACACGGTATTTTTTCGTATCAGTTCTTCGGGCAGACAGTCTGGATTACGACAACGCATGTCTGTGTTTTGATTGTTATGCTGGTAATCATTGGATTTTGCCTGGCGGCGAACAGAGCGGTTAAGCACGCGTCCGAAGTGCCGGGAACTTTCCAGAATATTGCGGAAATGGTTGTAGAAATGCTGGATAATATGATTGGCGGCGTTATGGGTAAGTTTTCGCCCCAGTTCCGCAATTACATCGGAACTATTTTTATCTTTATATTATTAAGTAATATATCCGGTCTGTTCGGACTTCGTCCGCCAACCGCGGATTATGGCGTAACGCTTCCGCTTGGTATCATGACTTTTACGCTGATTCATTTTAACAAATTCAGATATCAGAAAGTAAAAGGCGTTATCGCCGGATTATGTGACCCGTGGCCGATTTGGGCGCCCATTAACGTGATAGGTGATGTTGCGGTGCCGATATCTTTATCGCTGCGTCTTTTCGCAAACGTTCTTTCGGGTACGGTAATGATGGCGCTGATTTACGGATTGCTGTCCAAAATAGCGATTATATGGCCGGCGGCGCTTCATGTTTATTTTGATTTGTTCTCCGGAGCAATTCAGACGTATGTATTCTGTATGTTGACGATGACGTACATTACCGACGCTTGTACGACGTCGGACAGCTAAGTCTAAGTCGAAAATCGGAGATTTTCGACTGCGAGTTTGCGTTGCAAACATCGCGGGCTGAGAAAAAAATTAAGTTTATTTAACCTGAAAAATCAGGTAATTAATAAGGAGGAAATGAAAAATGGAATTTAACACTAATTTTATCTTGGGATGTTCGGCAATCGGCGCAGGTCTTGCGGTTATCGCAGGTATCGGACCTGGTGTTGGACAGGGTATTGCAGCAGGACACGCGGCAGCGGCGGTAGGAAGAAATCCGGGCGCTAAATCCGATGTTACCTCTACGATGTTATTGGGTCAGGCAGTTGCCGAGACAACCGGTTTGTATGGTCTGCTGATTGCGATGCTGCTCTTATTCGTAAAACCCCTTGTATAGTGCGAAGAGAATTTCTAAGTCAGCAGAAAACGCAGACTGAGAAATTCCAAGATTTGCATTGCAAATCCTCTTCGCACGGCAGAATGCCCCTCACAGGTCATTCTGCTGGTGCTCTATAACGAATAAGAAAGGAGGCAGGGGCTTGAATACGATAGTAAGCACGGGTCTGGTATTGGCATCTGCGGAAATGACGCCAAGATTGTTCGATTTGGATTTTCAGCTTCTCCATGATGCGATTCTGATGATTATCGCGGTATTTGCGTTATTTCTGATTGCGTCACATATGTTATTTAATCCGGTCAGGAATATGCTTCAGAAGCGACAGGATAAAATCAAGGGAGAACTTGACAACGCCGCAAAGGATATGGCGGAAGCAAGGGATTTAAAAGCGGAATACGAGACCAGATTAAAAGAGATTGATAAAGAAGCGGAAAACATTCTCAGCGAAGCGCGCAAAAAAGCATTGGCGAACGAAAATAAGATTGTGTCGCAGGCGAAGGAAGAAGCGGCCAGAATTATCGAAAGAGCGAGTGTGGAAGCCGAACTGGAAAAGAAGAAAGCGGCTGACGAAGTGAAGCGGGAAATGGTAGTATTGGCATCTTTGATGGCAGGAAAGGTTGTAAGCGCGGCGATTGATACAACTGTGCAGGACAGTCTAATCGAGGAAACGCTGAAAGAAATGGGTGACAGCACATGGCTAAGCTAATTTCAAAAACATACGGAGATGCGTTGTTCGAGCTTGCGGTAGAAGAAAACAAAGTGGATGAAATGCTTGACGAAATCGGTCAGCTTCAGAAGATTCTGAAGGAAAATGATGATTTCGGAAGACTGATGACTCATCCGAAAATTAATAAGGATGAGAAGTGCAGGGTTGTCACGGATGTTTTCAAAGGCCGGATTTCAGATGAGCTGCTTGGGTTTATGACGATTATTATTTCGAAAGACCGTTATCCGGAAATAGAAGGAATTTTGGAATATTTTCTCACAGAAGTCAAGAAGTACAAAGGAATCGGCGTTGCTACTGTAACGACAGCCGTACCTCTGAGAAGTGAACAGTGTAAGAAGGTCGAACAGAGACTACTCGATACGACGGATTATAAGTCTATGGAGATTCATTACGAGCAGGATGCTGCGTTGATTGGCGGTATGGTTATCCGCATCGGCGACAGAGTCGTAGACAGCAGTATCAGTACGAAATTAAATGAACTTCAGAAAGATTTGTTGAAAGTTCAAATATAATGCCGCAGGCGAAAACGGATTGTGGCGAAATTCAGAAAGAAAGGTGCGAATGGCATGAATTTAAGACCAGAAGAAATAAGTTCAGTCATTAAAGAGCAAATTAAGCGATATTCCTCTGCACTGGAAGTATCAGATGTTGGTACGGTTATTCAGGTAGCAGACGGAATTGCCCGTGTACATGGACTTGAAAATGCGATGCAGGGTGAATTGTTGGAATTCCCCGGCGATGTTTACGGCATGGTACTTAACCTGGAAGAAGACAATGTTGGCGCCGTACTTCTCGGAAGCCAGCATAATATCAACGAAGGTGATATCGTTAAGACAACGGGAAGAGTTGTTGAAGTGCCGGTCGGTGACTGTATGCTTGGCCGCGTTATTAATGCTCTTGGTATGCCCATCGATGGTAAAGGGCCGATTCAGACTGACAAATATCGTAAAATTGAAAGAGTTGCATCCGGTGTTATCACAAGAAAATCTGTTGATACGCCGCTGCAGACAGGTATCAAGGCAATTGACTCCATGGTTCCGATTGGAAGGGGACAGAGAGAGCTGATTATCGGTGACAGACAGACCGGTAAAACAGCTATTGCGATTGATACCATTATCAACCAGAAGGGACAGGGTGTAAAATGTATTTATGTGGCAATCGGCCAGAAAGCATCCACAGTCGCTTCCATTGTTAAGACATTGAATGAGTTTGGCGCAATGAGCTACACGACCGTTGTTGCGGCTTCGGCGAGTGAGCTTGCGCCGTTACAGTATATCGCGCCATATTCCGGCTGTGCGATTGGTGAAGAGTGGATGGAGAACGGGGAAGACGTTCTTGTCGTTTATGACGATTTGAGCAAGCACGCCGTTGCTTATCGTACACTTTCCCTGCTGCTGAGAAGACCGCCGGGACGTGAGGCTTATCCGGGCGACGTTTTCTATCTGCATTCCAGGCTGTTAGAGCGTGCGGCAAGAATGAGTGACGAATACGGCGGAGGTTCCCTGACCGCGCTTCCGATTATCGAGACGCAGGCAGGAGACGTATCGGCCTATATTCCGACAAATGTTATTTCCATCACGGACGGCCAGATTTATCTGGAAACAGAGATGTTCAATTCCGGTTTCAGACCGGCGGTTAATGCCGGACTTTCCGTATCTCGTGTAGGTGGTGCGGCGCAGATAAAGGCGATGAAGAAAATTGCAGCTCCGATTCGTGTGGAATTGGCACAGTATCGTGAACTTGCGGCGTTTTCACAGTTCGGTTCCGAACTGGATGCGGACACGAAAGAGAAGCTTGCGCAGGGTGAAAGAATTAAAGAAATCCTGAAGCAGCCTCAGTATAAGCCGATGCCGGTACAGTATCAGGTCATCATTATCTTTGCGGCGACCAATAAGTATCTGCTGGATGTTCCGGTAGAAGATATTACACGGTTCGAGGCAGAACTTTTTGAGTTCCTGGATACAAAATATCCTGAGATTCCGAGTTCTATCGCGGAAAACAAAGTGATTTCCGACGAAATAGAAGGCAAGCTCAGAAAAGCAATTGAAGAATGTAAAGCGCAGTTCAAATAAAAGTAGAGAAAGTGGAAGGTAAGGTGATGCTATGGCCTCAATGAGAGACATAAAAAGGCGTAAGGGCAGCATACAGAGCACTCAGCAGATTACCAAAGCGATGAAACTTGTTTCTACTGTAAAACTGCAGAGAGCAAAGCAGCGTGCAGAGCAGTCCAAAGCATATTTTAACTGTATGTACGAGACGGTAACGTCAATGCTTGCCAAAACAGGAAACTTGAACCATCCCTATCTGAACGGTGGAGACTCTGCGAAAAAGGCAGTCATCGTAATCACTTCAAACAGAGGGCTCGCGGGCGGTTATAACTCCAACATCGTAAAGCTTGTTACACAGCAAAGCGGTTTCAGGAAAGAAGACCTGCGCATTTATGCGATTGGTAAAAAAGGAAAAGACGCGTTGAACCGGCATGGTTATGAAATCGTGGAGGAGGATTCCGACATTATTGAAGAGCCGCTTTATGTCGATGCGATGGCGTTAAGTTCCAGAGTCCTGGAAGCTTATACGAAAGGCGAAATCGGAGAAATTTATATCGCATATACCGCTTTCAAGAATACCGTAGTACATGAACCGACGCTGTTGAAACTTCTTCCGGTAGAAGCGGAGAAGAAAGCGGATGCGGCGGAGGAAAAGGAAAGCAAGGCGCTTATGAGTTTCGAACCGAACGACGACGAGGCGCTGGAAATGATTATTCCTAAATATGTTACGAGTTTGATATATGGCGGTTTGATTGAAGCGGTAGCCAGTGAGAACGGTGCAAGAATGCAGGCAATGGATTCTGCAACGAGCAATGCTGAAGAAATGATAGACCACTTATCGCTGATGTATAACAGGGCGAGACAAGGCTCTATTACACAGGAGTTAACGGAAATCATCGCAGGAGCGAATGCGATTTCCTGATAATTGAAATATAGAAAGGAAAAGAAGATGGCAGAAGTGAAAAATGGCGAAAGCCGTGGAAAACTTACCCAGATTATCGGTGCCGTACTCGACGTTAAGTTCGACGAAGGCAATTTGCCTGAAATCAACGATGCAATCAGAATTCCGTTAAAAGACGGTTCTGAGTTGATTGTCGAGGTATCACAGCATCTGGGTGACGATACAGTAAGATGTATCGCTATGGGTTCTACCGACGGACTGGTCAGAGGCATGGAAGCAGTTTCGACAGGCGCTCCAATCAGTGTTCCGGTCGGTGAGAATACATTAGGACGTATCTTTAATGTGTTAGGACAGCCGATTGACAATATTCCTGCTCCGACAGGAGTAACTTATGAGCCGATTCACAGAGCAGCTCCCAAATTTGAAGAGCAGGCTACCGAAACGGAAATGCTGGAGACCGGTATTAAAGTCGTAGACCTTCTCTGCCCGTATCAGAAGGGTGGTAAGATTGGTCTGTTCGGCGGCGCCGGCGTTGGTAAGACGGTTCTGATTCAGGAATTGATTCGAAATATCGCGACGGAGCACGGCGGATATTCCGTATTTACCGGTGTAGGGGAACGTACAAGAGAAGGTAACGACCTGTATTATGAAATGAAAGAATCAGGTGTTATTGATAAGACAACGATGGTATTCGGACAGATGAACGAGCCGCCGGGAGCGAGAATGCGGGTCGGTCTGACAGGTCTGACGATGGCGGAATATTTCCGTGACAAAGGCGGTAAAGACGTGCTGCTGTTCATCGACAATATTTTCCGGTTTACACAGGCAGGTTCCGAGGTATCCGCGCTGCTTGGCCGTATGCCTTCTGCGGTAGGTTACCAGCCTACCTTACAGACGGAAATGGGCGCTTTGCAGGAAAGAATTACTTCTACAAAGAACGGTTCCATCACATCCGTTCAGGCGGTTTATGTACCGGCCGATGACCTTACGGACCCGGCGCCGGCAACGACTTTTGCGCATTTGGATGCAACCACGGTATTGTCCAGGTCTATCGTAGAACTCGGTATTTATCCGGCGGTTGACCCGCTGGAATCGACTTCCAGAATCCTTGACCCCAGAGTAGTCGGAGAAGAGCACTATCATGTAGCGAGAGGCGTGCAGGAAATCCTTCAGAAATACAAAGAATTACAGGATATTATTGCAATTCTCGGTATGGATGAGCTTTCGGAAGATGATAAATTAGTCGTTTCCCGTGCAAGAAAAATTCAAAGATTTCTGTCTCAGCCGTTCTTCGTAGCGGGACAGTTTACCGGTCTGGAAGGTAAATATGTGCCGATTGCGGAAACAATCAGAGGCTTTAAGGAAATACTGGAAGGAAAACACGATGATATTCCGGAGAGTTATTTCCTGAATGCAGGAAGTATTGACGACGTACTTGCCCGTGTAAAATAAATTCACAGGCTGAAAGAAAGGCAGGGTGAAGTATGGCTGAGAATGATAACAGGTTTACATTAAAAGTAATTACACCCGACAGGGTATTTTACGAAGAAGAAGTCTCTATGGTGGAATTTAACACGGTGGAAGGCGAAGTCGGAATCTATAAACAGCATATTCCGATGACGATGATTATTTCACCGGGCATTCTGACAATTACGCAGGAGAACGAAACCAGAGAGGCGGCGCTGCACGCCGGATTTGCGGAGGTATTGCAGGATAAGGTAACGATTCTTGCGGAAATCATCGAATGGCCTGCGGAAATTGACTTAAAGCGTGCGGAAGAGGCAAAGGAACGTGCGGAGAGCCGAATCAGGGAGCATGCGCCCGGAACGGACATGAAACGCGCAGAAATGTCTTTAAAACGTGCGGTTGCGAGAATCAATGCAATTAACGAACAATAATGCTATCGATAGGACAGGCAGAAAGCCTGTCCTATTTGAATAATGGACGTTATTCAACAAAGGGGATTTATGCGCATATGATAAAATAAATCAGGTCAGAAGCTGGAATCATATGAATCAATCAAGAATTCTTCCCTTTTATATGGCATATCCGCTTCCCATGTATTATCAGGAAGAAGATACCGTAACACGAGATTTGGAATATTTACAACAAATGTACCCATCGGAAGCGAAACGTTATCAGAAAATTATTGCGGAAATACTGAATCAGATAGATTATGAAGGAAGCTGCATTTACGATGAATATCCGGATAAATGGCAGTTATACCGGCTGACAAAGACAATTATGGATAAAATCAGGCGTACGGAAGGAATGGGAGATAACCGCACCCAGGAAGGCATCAGCCCGGCTGCCGGAGAGACCGGAGCGGAGACAGTGGCCGCTTCCCATCTAGAGGAGAAACCCTGGGAATGGATTGAAGAATTTGTTCAGGTACTGCTTTATTATGAAATATACAGAAAAAGACATGCAAACCATAACGGAATCTTAAAATTTTAGTTGAGGTTTTGGGAAAATCTTTATACAATAGGTTGAGAAAGATTTGCATGCAAATCTTTTTCAACCTGCAGAACTGCGTGATTTGCAGTTTAACCTTGATATGAAAAAACAGCGGATAATGTGACAATATAGATAAACGAGTAGGAAAGCATATGAGTATAGAAGGAAAAGAAGAGGTCAGAGCGTTGTTGGAAGAGACGGTCAATGACGGACTGTATCAGATGATTCTGAGCAACGCACGGAATAAGGAAAAAGCTTTTAAGGTGAAAATCAGACCCGTCATGCTGCGGGGAAAGCTTATGTTTCAGGAAACATTATATCAGGGAACGAAGGTCTTTCATGAGAATTATCAGGATGTGGAGATAATTCCACGAATTGGTAATTACCTTCTTCAGGATTTTAAACAGTGTGAAATAGAGCATACTAATAAAAAAGCCGTGATTCTGGTCAGCAAAAAGGGGAAGATGACGGTCAGGGAAAAAATGCCCGCACAGCGTATGGAAGAACCGGCCTGCGGGGCGTGGAATCGTTCTATGGTCAGGAGAGACGGAGCAGAGCGGCCTCTTACGCACAACCGGGTCAAAAAATATATTCTGGAAGAAGGGAAAACGGTTCCCTTCTTGGTGGATTTGGGCGTTCAGGGAAACGACGGACAGGTGATTCGTGCAAAATACGATAAATACAAGCAGATAAACCGGTTTTTGGAATTTATAGAAGATATTCTGCCGGCCCTTCCCTCCGACAGAGAAATTCAGATTGTAGACTTCGGATGTGGGAAATCTTATCTGACTTTTGCCGTTTATTATTATCTTCATGAATTATTGGGATTGGATGTAGCAATTACGGGGCTTGATTTAAAGGAAGATGTGATAGAGCGTTGTAATAAGCTGTGCCATCAATACGGTTATCAGAAGCTTCGCTTTATACGGGGCGACATCGCGGAATATGAAGGACTTACGGCGGCGGATATGGTAGTAACGCTGCACGCCTGTGATACGGCGACGGACTATGCGCTGGACAAGGCGGTAAAATGGGGCGCAAAAGTTATTTTATCGGTTCCCTGCTGTCAGCATGAAGTGAATAAACAGATTTCCTGCCAGGAATTAAAGCCCATTCTGCAATACGGCATCATCAAAGAAAGAATGTCCGCGCTCATTACGGATGCCCTGCGGGCGGATATATTGAAATCAGAAGGATATGAAACGGATTTGCTGGAATTTATCGACATGGAACATACGCCGAAGAATATTCTGATACGGGCGGTCAGAAAAGAAGGAATGAAAGCGGAACGTCAAAAAGAAGAAAAAGATAAAATAATTGATGTTATGAAATTTTTGCAGGTGGAACCGGCTTTGTGGAAGCTGTCAAACTCCACGGAAGAATCGATAAACAGATAGAAGGATTAGGCGTTTATGAAAAAAACTGTGATAAAGGGCGTATATTTGACCGTCATTTTTCTGGCAGCGTTATTTGGCGTCAGTGCGGTTATGAATAAAGGAAATACGGATATGACGGTGGAGATGGGGGAAGCATCTTTTCCCGTCATTACGATGCGCATTGGTGAATATCAGGTGAACAGGCTTCACGGTTATGCGAAGGATATGGATACCAGCTATCTGCGGGACACGCTTTTACCGATTGGAAGCCGCAGAAATGTTTCTTTTACGGTCGATACCTACGGAAATGAAATAGAAGCGCTTTCTTTCGAGGTGCGCAGCATCAATGGAGAACGCCTTGTTGAAAGTACGGAAATAGAGAATTACAAGGAAACAGAGGGACAGCTGGAATGTGAAATCACGTTGAAAGACTTAATCAGCGAAAATAAAGAATATATGCTCATCATTTTTCTGACGCCTGAAGGAAAAGATACCATACGTTATTATACGAGAATTATCCAGTCGGAGGAAATGTTCATACAGGAAAAACTGGAATATGTAAGAGATTTTCATGACAGGACGTTTGACAGGGAGGCAGCCGCAGAGCTGACCAAGTACCTGGAATCCAACGCGGAAGGCGATAATTCCACACTTCATAAAGTGACGATACACAGCAGTTTTCACCAGGTGACCTGGGCCGACCTGGAGGTTGAAAAAGTTACCGAGCCGGTCATTGATATCAAAGAACTGGAAGAACGGACAGGCTCTTTCCAGCTGGAATATATGGTCGGTACGCGGAGCGGCAGAGAGCGGACTTATTATCAGGTGAAAGAATATTATCGAGTGCGTTTTACACCGGACCGAATGTACTTATTAGACTTTGACCGGGAAATGACCCAGATTTTTGACGAGAATGCGGATGTTTTTGTCAATGATAAAATTATGCTCGGCATTGTGGACGAAGATGTGAAAATGAAGGAAAGCGACGGAGGAAATGTTTTTGCCTTTGTCAGTTCCAACAAACTGTACAGTTATAATGTGACGGACCAGAAACTGGCGCGCCTTTTTTCCTTTTATGAAGAAGATATCACGGACCCGCGGAGCAGTTATACGCGGCATCAGATTAAGATTATGAATGTGGATGAAGCCGGGAACGTAGTTTTTATCGTATATGGTTATATGAACCGCGGCAGACATGAAGGAGAGGTAGGCGTTTCCGTCTATTTTTATAACAGTATGACCAATACGGTGGAAGAACAGATTTATATCCCGTATGAACATTCTTATGAACTTCTGAAAAGCGATGTGGAGAAGCTTTCCTATATAAATAAGTCCGCCATCTGCTATCTGATGCTGGAAGGAAATGTCTACGCGGTCGATTTGCGTGCGAAGAATTATACGGTCGTCGTATCAGGGCTGACGGAAGAAAATTATAAAGTATCCAAATCCAATAAGATGCTTGTCTGGCAGGAAGGCGGGGAACAGTACAGCAGTACGGTGTTAAAGCTTCTGAATCTCGGAACGGAGCAGGAAACGGAAATTACGGCAGGAAGCGGCGAGTATATTGCGCTGTTGGGCTTTATGGAGGAAGACCTGATTTACGGTCTTGCCAGACAGGAAGATATTGTCAGCGACCATGCAGGAAATACGACTTTTCCGATGTACTGCCTTCGAATCCAGGGAGAAAGCGGAAAATTACTGAAGACCTATCAGGAAGAAGACGTTTATGTGGTGGACAGTGTTATCACGGATAATCAGATTACGCTTTCCAGAGTGACCTGGGATGAGGAAAGGGCCGAATATGTATCTGCAAGCGATGACCAGATTATGAGTACGGAAAAGACGTCCGTCGGAAGCAATGGCATCAGCAGCGTGGTCATTGAAAAATATGAGACAGTATTGGAAATTGTGGTCAAAGAGATGATTGATACCAAAGCGCTGAAAATACTGACGCCCAAAGAGGTTCTTTTTGAAGGAAAACGCGAACTTGTCATGAAAGAAAAAGAGGAAATGGGAAGACGGTACTATGTCTATGGAAAGAACGGTATCGAGGGAATTTTCTCGGACCCCGGCAAGGCGGTCATCTATGCGTATAATCACGTTGGCGTTGTGGTGGATAATGAAGGCGATTATATCTGGAAGAGAACTGCGCGGAGTACGCGAAACCAGATTATGGCGATTGAAGGCGAGCAGGTGACGGAACTGAATACATGCCTTTCCGTCTGCCTGAATACGATTCTGAAATACGAGGGCGTATCGAGGCGTACGGAATATCTGCTCGAACAGGGTAACACGATTCCTTCGATTCTGGAAACAAGTTTAAAGGATGTGCAGGTGTTGGATTTGTCGGGAAGCAGTCTGGATGCCGTATTATATTATGTGAATATGGATATTCCGGTACTTGCGACATTGCAGGACGGCAATGCGGTTCTGATTGTAGGATTTAATGAGCTGAACATCGTGGTAATGGACCCGTTGACCGGAACGGTCTATAAAAAGGGAATGAACGATTCGACGCAATGGCTTCTTGAAAACGGAAATCATTTTATCACCTATGTAAGAAAAGAAGAAGACTGATAATGCGAAGGAAAGAGGTAGCCTGTATATGAAGAAAACAGTTGTTATTTTTGATATGGACGGAACGATTTTTGACAGCGAACAGCTGGTGCTGGACAGTTGGGAAAGAATCGGTGAGAAATACGGAATTGCTGATGTCAGACAGGCATTGACGGATTGTATCGGCGTGAATATTCAGAAGACGAAGGAAATTGTCCATGCACATTATGGGAAAGACTTCGAATTTGAGAAGTACAGGAAAGAAGCATCGGCGCTGTTTCACGAATATGTCAGAGAGAACGGGCTTCCCCTGAAAAAAGGCGTAAAAGAGCTTTTACAGTATTTAAAAGAAAATGAAATTCCGGTCGGCCTTGCTTCTTCCACCAGACTGGCGGTTGTGGAGGAAGAGCTGCGGCAGGCCGGACTATATGATTATTTTCAGGTCGTAGTAGGTGGAGACCAGTTGAAGCGGAGCAAGCCGGAACCGGATATTTATCTGATGACCTGTGAAAAAATGGGCGCAGCTCCGGAATGCGCCTATGCGGTGGAAGACTCCCATAACGGCATCCGCGCGGCATACAGCGCCGGCATGATGCCCATTATGGTGCCGGATTTGCTGCCGGCGACAGAGGAAATGTATGCGAAAAGCGCCGCTGTTTTCGATGATTTGCTGCAGGTGATGCAATACTTTAAGGAGCGTTTATGAGCGCTTATAATCTGCCGAGAAGATATGAATAAGCGGCGGACAGCGTGTTCTGCCGTTTTCCTGCAATAAAGTAATAATCAATAAAATTTTCTTCCGTATACAGATAAGAGCCGTAAGTGGAAATATCGCAGCAGACAGCGGGGCCGTCTGTGGCTAAAAGGATTCCGTAACCTTTGTCGGAAAGAAGAAAAGGCAGTTCTCCGGCCTCGTTTGGGCGGGAGATATATCTTGCCGAGCCACGCAGCTGTATGCTGCCCTGTGCCTGATTTCCGATTCCATACAACTTTTCATTTTTCTGAAAATCCAGAAAAAGCCATGTTTTCGAATGACCGCCGGAACCATTTTCAATCTGGCGGCACTCTTTGCTCCGTTCGGAAAGCAATGGTTTCTTATCTCGCGTCACATATTGGATTGCGCCTGTTATTTTATTTATCCGCACACTTACCTCATCCGTTAATAACTCTATGATACCGTTGCCGTCCCGGTACATCCAATTCCGGTCGATATGGCTGACCGCAATCAAAGGATGCGTTTTATCTGTCATTTGTTGTCCCTTTACAAAAGTGACCCGGATGATGGCATTTCCGACCGGACTAAGACGCAGAATGCCGTAGCGGCTCTGCAAATACAGGCCGTCGGGATGCCTGGCGGCCCATCGGATGGCCAGGTCAATTTTGGAATGCCCTGCAGGACGCAGGATTTCCGTTGCGGGCATATCGCCAAGAGAAGAGCTGCCGGAAGGAATTGCCCCGAGAGGCTTTCGGGCCAGAGAATCCGGCTTCCGGAGGGTAATCGTTTTAGAACCCGGCGCTGCATGGCGGGAGGGGACTTTTGACAGCGCGGATGGCAGCGGTTTTGGCCGGATGGCGGAGGGCTTCTGTATTGTAACGGCATTGGCAATTGGTATCGGTTTTTCCGCAGTCTGTGCGATACGGTTTTCGGGGATGTCCGGTATGGCAGGGACGGTTTTCACCGAAACTGCCCGTTCGGGAAGCGGGTCCGCTATCAGCCCGGTCAGGTGACTGTCATGCAGAACACACAATTCATGGAGCGCACGGGTAGCCGCCACATAGAGAAGTTTGGCATGACCGTCGTCAACCGGATATTCGTCTCTCGTCGGATTCAGGATGAGTACCGCGTCAAATTCGAGTCCTTTTGTATATTCGACCGGAAGCGTCATAATGCCGCTTCCGAATACGGCCGTTTTCAAATCGCTTTCGATGACGTCAATATAGTTGCTGAGTTGTTTGGCCGCTTCCTTTGCGGTATGCCGGTTCCGGCAGATAACGGCAATCGTGTCGAGCCCCTTTTTCTGCCAGTCTTTGCAGATAGCAGCCGCTTTTTGAAATCGTTCGGTCTTTTCCGAAACTTTCAGAAGCCGTACCGGACTGCCATGACGGATAATCGGTTCGACCGGATAAATGGAAAACTGTCCGTGATGTAGAATTTTCGTTGCAAATTCCGAGATTTCAATCGTGTTGCGGTAGCTTTTTTTCAAAATCCCAAAACTGTCCATATCATCGGTAAGCATCAGATTTTTCAACTCTTCCCAGTCATTGAGTCCGTAGCCGAAGTGAATGTTCTGGGAAATATCGCCCATGATGGTGTAAGTGCAGTCTTTGATGCAGAATTTCAGGACGCTGTATGCCATCATGCCGAAATCCTGCGCTTCGTCAATGACGATATGATGCGCTTCGCTGATAATATCCGTTTCTTTTACCCGTTTATATAAATAAGCAAGGGCGGCCAGGTCATATACATCAAAAGCTGTTTCAGGAAACGTAATTTCATATCCTTTTGCTGCCTGTTTTAAAAGAAAATGCTGATATAATTCGTAAATGGACTGCTTCCAGACTTTTTTGCCATAAGTTCCGCGATAAGCTTTACGAATTGCTTTTCGCTCATTTTCCGTATAAGAGACGCCTTTTCCGAGAAATTCCTCTTTGATTTTAATCAAAAGCCTGTCATTCAGCATATTTATCTTGCTTTGAATGGATACGGACGGATTCTGCCGTATATAGCGCTCCACCGTTTCCCGGGAAACGAGTTCCTTCAAATCGGCGGGATTGACCTTTTGACCGGCTGTCATATCAAAAACCCCGGTTTTTCCGTTTTGGATTCCTTCTACAAATTGACGGGGATTGAGGAAAACAGATTCCCGGGGAATCGTCTGCCATTCCAGTTCCTGACAGTAAGCCTGCAGGTCACGGAACCAGAGAAGCGTTCCCTTGACGCTGTCTTTCACAGTCTGCCCCGTGCCTGTAATCTGATATTTTTTCTCATCCCAGTCCTCATACAGGAGACGGACAAAAAGTTGTTCCATCGTCATCTGACGGATGCCGTACACATCCAAATCAGGAAGAACACCTGTTATATAATTGAGCAGAATCCGGTTGCTTCCAACAATATAGAAATCGTCCGGCCTGAAGCGTTCGGCATAGTTGTAAAGGATAAAAGAAATCCTGTGCATGGCAACGGTCGTTTTACCGGAACCGGCAACACCCTGTACAATCATATTGTGATAGGGAGATTTTCGAATGATTTCATTTTGTTCTTTCTGGATGGTCGCAATGATTTCTCCCAGTACTGCCTGCTTGTTTTTGGCGAGATATTTCGTCAGAAGTTCATCATTTGCGACGACTTCCGTATCGAAATAGTCGAGCAGCCTGCCGTCTTCCATTTCGTAGGTTCGTTTCAGTTCCAGGTTAATAGGAATCTGTGTATCGCCCGGCGCCGGATAGCTGCATTTGCCGAGACCATTTTCGTAGTAGACATTGGCAACCGGAGCGCGCCAGTCAACGACCACCCAGTGCGTTGTGTCTTTGGCAATGCCGCCTTTGCCGATGTAGAGAGATTCTTTTTTGCATAAATTTTCATCCTGAAAGATGATTCTGCCGAAATACGGTTTGGCCAGCGCTTTTTCGTTGCGCAAAAGAGCGCGCTTCATATGTTCGTGCAGCGTAACCGTATTATTCAAAATGGTAAGAACTTCGGTATCGTTATCGTGATAATGAGCCAGCATCTCATCGATATCAGCCTGCATTCTTTCCACTTCTTTGCCATAATCCGTTACATTGTGCCGGACGATGGAAAGCGTCTTTGCAAGATACGCCTCTTCATCCTGTCTGGATAACCCGATAAAGTCTGTTCCCTTTCTCTGCTTCATTTGCATGTCCTTTCATCGATGCTGTGTTTTAAGGTTTGGTGTTTTCAGGAATTTAAACCGGAAATGACGCCGACATGTTTCTGCCGGCTGAATGGTTATCTTTATTTTACAGAAAAGCTGAAAAAATGGTAGACTATATTTTTAGAATGTGGTAAACTATAAAATGAAGTGTGGACAAAAATCCACACTTCATTTTTTTTGAAAAGGATGCCGCAGCGTAAAAACTGCCGGCAGGAACTTATGAAGTTGGGAAAATCTTTTCTTTGTATTTTTCCAGTGTGAACAATAAACTCATACCAAGAATGCCGCAGGAGATTATTTCGCCGGCCCCTACCGTAATAACATAGAAGAAATAACAGTAGAGAAGGGAATAGCCTTCTTTCAGGAAACCATATCCGTAAATCAGGACGAGCGGAACAACCAGGATATTGGCTAATATCGGAGTAATTGGCGCACACCACTTCCACTTTCTGAGCGCATAAGTGCCGAGTGCACCCGCCAGGGTGGCAAGGCTGCCGAAAATGACATCGGGCAGTATGCAGCCGGTCAGAATATTGCTAATCAGACAGCCGAGAAACAGGCCGGGTATGGCGGCCGGAGTGAAGTAAGGCAGGATGGTAAGCGCTTCGGAAATGCGCACCTGAACGGCATGATTTGCGAGTCCAAAAGCATTGGCGATAAAAGTCAATACAACATAGAGGGCTGCAATCATGGCTGCCTGTGCCATTGTAGTTACAGAAAAGGGATGGACGATTCGGAAAGGAACCGCCTGGTTACAAGATTGTTTTTTCATGTTTTGTTGTCTCCTTTAGTTTTGTTTAACAGAATCGTTTGCGGTCCTGTTCGTCAGGAAGGTCTCGAACTGACGTTATATCTTTGGAAAACCTCAGCTTTATGAGATTGCCCGAAGTCTAATTATACAGGGAATTGAGAAAATGTCAAGAGATTTGCCTGACGAAGATATTAATCTTCTCTGGCTGTCGATATAAGAATTATTTTTTGCAGCTGAAATATTGAATCAAAATATAAGATGAAAGTATGTTTGTATAAAAATAAAACACAAAATACAGTATTGTGTAATTTCATGATATTTTCCCAAATGATAGGGAACATTCATCCTAAAATAATTCGTCCAACAATATATGATATCGTATTTTATCCCAGTCCGGTTCCAGTCCCAGTTCGCGGAACAGGAGCAGGTCGTCCGGGGCGCTGTATGCTTTTCCGTTATATGCGCCGCTGTAATTATGGGATATGCTTCTGTAACACAGAGCAATGTCGCACCACTTGTCTGCGATACCTGTTTTTCCGAGGTCAATATAGCTGATTTCATGCTCCGAAAAGAAAATATTTGGAAGACAGTAATCGCCGTGGGACAACACGAGTTCTTCTTCCGGCTGGTTATCGTAAAGCCATTGAAGAAGCCGGGCGGGATTTTCGAATCCGTTTTCTCCGAAAGTGTCTGGTTCTGTGTTTTCGATATCGACCAGTCCATGTTCCACCTGATAGCGGGCAAGAGCGAGCTTGTGTTTCAGACGGCAGTCGGAAGGGCAGTCTGCGATATCGGTACGCCACAGATTTTTCAATCCCTGCGCGAGAAGTTTTATTTGCCTGTCCGGGTTGCGCATATATTTTTCCGAGCACGCGGCTTCCCCGGAGCAGCGGCTCATGAGCAGCCAGGATTTCTGACCGTCCTTTTCAAAGGCGAGGACTTCGGGAACCGGGAGTCTGCCGTGCAGCCATGCCATCATCCGATATTCGTTTTCGGCCTCTTCATTATCGGGCTGTATTTTCAATACGTTATCCTGAAATAAGAGGACGGAGGCATCGGACATACCGATATCGTCTGTCCGGTATGTTCTTTCTGAAAGCAGAGCGGCAATTTTGGCAGGAAGCTGCATGGCAGTCATTTCACATCATATCCCTTCTTTTATCCGTGCGCATAACGGCGCCTCGCAGTTTGTTTATTGCATTATTGGTTCATTTTGCTGCCGCACTTCGGGCAGACATTGCCTGTTTTATAGACAAAGCCGCATCTGTAACAGCATTTTACGTCATGCGTTTCTTTCGCCATATATTCCAGACTTCTGGATTCCGGCCGTTCCTGGAGATAGATAATAAAATCGTACAGGACAGCGGCAAAGGCCGACCAGTCTTTGGAAGCGATATGGTTCGGAAGCTTTTCTCTGGAGCCGTCAAAATATTTTACATAAACGCCCTTTCCAAACAGCTTTCTGCCGGAATGGATTTCCTCAATGTCTGCAATATTGATGACGCCCGAACGAAAAAGGCTGTGATAAAAAATATGGTCCGGGGTAAGGACAAATCCTTCTTTTCCGTTCTGGCTCCTGGAAGTATCGCAGACCATCAGGGGATATTCGTATTCGCCCCGCTGTGCGGCATAGCCGTTGATGGCACATAACATGGCGTCCCGATGATTTTCGGCCTCCAGTTCCTCCTCGTTTCCATACAGGTCGGCCTGCACGGAAGAGCTTGCGGAAGGCTCCGGCGTCCGTTTCATTTCTTCCCTTGCATTATAATAATAAAAAATATAGTGTGTCGGGAGGCTTTCTTCCAAATCGTGCTTTAATTTCCGCATTAACTGGACGCTCTCATCGGTTTTCAGCCGGGTCAGGCGTCTTTTTATCATTTCCAGCGTGTTGACTTTCAATTCGGGAAGGAACATGCCCTGGCTAATCCGGTCATATGCCTTCAGGGCGTCCGAGTAGGAAAGCGTAACGATACTCGGGCAGAGCTGCTCGATTTTTTCTTCGTCCATCTTTTTGATTTTGGCGTATATTTTCTCGAGGAAAGGAGCTTTGTTCTCTTCCTTAAAGTCTTGTTTCTGTATTTGCTCGTAAAGATTCCAGAGCGCGTTCCGCTCTTTTTTTCCGCCGCGTTTAATCATGGCAGTTATTTCTTCTTTTTCAGCCATGTCTTTCCGCTGTTCCAGCTGATTACGATAGGGTGTGATATCCACGCCGTCATATTGATTGATTTTTTCAAGATATGCGGCGAGCTGTTTTCTGTCAAGATGAAGCGGCAGGTGTTCGATGAGCTGTGCCACTTCCTGCTCGGCGCGTTCCTTCCGAAACTGTTTCAGCTTCCGGACGGTTTCCTGTTTCAATTCTTCCGGCAGACTTCTTTTTTCGATATCCTCTATCATGCGGCCGATTTCCGCATAGCTCCGGTTTCGGCTCAGCTCTACTTTCTGTGCCAGAACTTTTTCCTCTTCCTGGAAAAGCCGGCCGTTGATTTTCTGAATATACGTTTTCTTTTTCTCTTCGGAAAGAACGGATTCTTTTTCTATCTGCGTCTTCAATTCCGTAAGCTGTCGGGAAGAGAGATTATTTAAAGTTCTTACACGAGCGTCATATTTTGCAGTCAATTTTTCCGCGAGAGCCTGTTCTACGACTTTCCGGTAGCGTTCATCGCTTTCGGCCTGTTCCGGGGAAGTCTGTTCCTGCTTTCTTGAAAGCCCGGACAGAATCGCCCGTAATTCATCGGTCGTCTTTCCGGCGAGACGGAAAGCGGCGGGAACGGGGTCGGGCTGCGGCTGAACAGGAGCCTGTGCAACTGCGGCCTGAGCCTTTGGCGCGGCAGTCGGAGTCTGCGCTGCTGCAGCCTGAACCAGCGGCGTTACCGTTGGCGTTTGCGGTGCTGCGGTCTGAGCCTTTGGCGCCCCGGCCTGCGTCTTTGACGCCGCGGTCTGAGCCTTTGGCGTCACGGCCTGCGTCTTTGGTGTTGCGGTCTGCGTCTGCGGCGTCACGGTCGGGGCTTTGGGCGTTGCAGTCTGAGCCTGAGCCCGGCCGGTTTCCGGCTGAACCTTCGCGGAGGACACTGTCGGAGCCTGCGGCCTTTGGTCTCTCGGAGCCTGTACGGAATCGGCCGTCGTTTGAACCGCCGCCGCAGAAGAGTTGTTTTCCGCCTGGCGTTTTTTGGCGCCGGCTTTGATGCGTTCGGAAAGATGCTCTTTCAGGCTTTTCTTTTCCGGCATGACAGAAGGAACGGGTTCCGGTTCTTCTGTTCCGGCATTCCGGGCGGAATCATTGTTCTTTGGGCGGTTCCGTTCGCTCTCAAATTCATTGAAGTTGGAATTGGAGGTTCTTTCGGCTCCACGGCCGAGAACATCCAGATAATCTTCGAAAGCAGTCCGGTCTTCATCGAATTTCAGACCGTATACATCCCCTTCCTGAATCAGCTTTTTGGGGCAGGGGGTATAGAATTTATTGCAGACATTGCAGGCATAAGCCCGTGCCATAAAGACACGTCCTTCGTCTGTTTCAATTAGTATTTCCTTTCCGGCGGGATATACGCCCATGTACAGTTTTTCATTGCATTTGGGACATAAATAATTGGTCTGGTAAAAGTTATTGCCGATTCGTGATTTGGCGTCATCCGCGCTCGTATGGGGAACCCTTCTGAAATCAGCGGTCTCGCTTTTCCAGCGCATGTTATGCCAGAGGCCGAGTTTGTAATAATCTTCGTCCGGGTCGGGTAAATCCTGTCCGTCGGCCCGTGCGCTGTTTCTGGCGGAGGCGGGACCGGCGTTATCGTCCTGTTCGTCCGAGGTCACGAGACTCTGGCCTTCTTTTAACTTTCCTTCCTGCTTTAAAAGTTTCAGGATAGCAAGCGCCGTATCTTCATAGGTAATCTGAACACCGCCCTTAAAAAAGCGAAAGTTTTCTCTGCCGAATCCGGGTTCGATTCCAACCGGGCGGAGCGCATCCGCAAACAGAGCATTGAGAGCGTTATAATCCTTGTCCACTTTCAGGCCGGTTATGACACCCCATTTTCCAAATGCGTAGAGCGCCATATTCATAATATTATTCAGGATATGGTCTGTGGGCATACTTTGCAGCCGTATTCCGTCTTCCGGAATCTCTATGATGCTCGTATAGGATTTTTTGTTATCGAAATTAAAAATCAGGGAACGGACATCGCCGGCAAGAATCAGGCAGTTGTTCGATATGACAAAAACCTGGTTCCATGTGACGGGAACTTTCATTGTTTTAATAAGTTTTCCAAAAACTTTCTGTAATTCGGGATTTGCTTTTAACAATAACATGGCGTCCACCTCATGAAAGCATTGATACGATATAATCGGATATATCTCCTACTTATTGTATACCACAATCGAGGAAAAAGAAATTCTTTCTTTAAAGATTTCTTAGAGACAGGTCTGCTATTCTGTTAATATCCTCAGGATTCACCGGGGATATTCAGAAAATATAAGGAGAAAAGGCTGAAAAGCAGAAAATGCAGCCTGAGAAAGGAGTACAATCACAAAGATGAAAAACAGAAAGAAAAAAGGGAAAACGGCAGTATTTCTTGGGACGGCCGCACTGTTGTGCATGATGACAGGATGCGGAGAAGCTGAGGGAGACACGAGAGAGCAGTCAGAAAATATCATTCGTATCGAAGATACGGAGCCGGATGGCGGTCAGGATGGCAGGAACGGTCAGTCGCAGCAGGAACAGGAAAAAGACAGCGGTCAAAACAGCGAAGGGGAAAGCGGACAGATGACGGAGAATGAGGAAAGCGAAACACCGGGGAACGCGACGGCAGACAATCAGGAGGCAGGTTCTGATATTGTCCTGAAAGAGACAGAGAGCGATACGGAACTGGAGGGAAGCGTCACCAGCGTCGGAGAAAACAGTATCGTTGTGAGCAAGATACATACTTATACAGATGAGAACAGCGAAGGTGCAGTTGCAGTTGCGGAAATTGCGGTTGATTACGGGGATGGGGTGGCAGGAGCCGAACTTATTACCGTATATTTTTCTGAGAATACCGGTTTTATTGTGCGGACGGTAAAAAACGGCGGCGTGAACGGGGATTCCGATGTGACAGAGAGCGCCGGAACCGTGTCTGATATCCGGGAAAACGATACCGTTATCATGACAGGCGGTTATGAAGGCGCGGATTTCCACGCGGAGCAGGTAGTCATTTACAATTTTATATAAACAACACGGAGGCATATCTTATCATTCTGCCGCCTGCCGCTTGTTATTTTCCGGAGCAGGTAGTATAATTTATTTGTTTACGGAGTGTTTGTGCCGGCAGCGGCGGAATGAGAGGAAATATGAAATATCTTATTGTAGTGGATATGCAGAAGGATTTTATTACAGGGAGTCTCGGAACGGAGGAAGCGAAAGCCATTCTTCCGAAGGTCATTGAGAAGGTCGGCCGTTATGAAGGGCAGATTCTTTTTACAAAAGACACCCATACGGAGAATTACCTGAATACGCAGGAAGGACGGAATTTGCCGGTAAAGCATTGTATTCTCGGAGAAGAGGGCTGGCGGCTTGCCGATGAGCTGGAAGAAGCGGCGGAGCGCGGCGGCCGGACAATTTATCAAAAGCCTGCGTTTGGCAGCGTAGAGCTTGCGGAAGCGCTGAAGAAAGAACATGCGAAAGAGCCGATTGAAGAGATTGAACTGTGCGGGTTATGTACGGATATCTGCGTCATTTCCAATGCGTTGCTGTTGAAAGCATTTTTACCGGAAGTGCCGGTTTGCGTGGATGCCGCCTGTTGTGCGGGCGTTACGCCAAAGAGTCATAAAAATGCGCTGGAGGCAATGAAAATGTGTCAGGTTCTTATCAAAGGGGAAGAAGGGAATGCCAAATGATGAATACGCAGTTCAATGAGAGAAATGTTTCTATGGTCATGGACATGTATGAGCTGACCATGTCAAACGGTTACCTGAATAAGGAATGTCATAATACGCTGGCGGCTTTTGACGTATTTTACAGGAACAATCCGGACAATGCGGGTTTTGCCATATTTGCAGGTCTTGAACAGGTAGTGGAATATATTCAGAATCTGCATTTCGAGGAAAAGGATATCGCGTATCTGCGCTCCAGAAATCTGTTCACGGAAGAATTTCTGGACTACCTGCTTCACTTTGAATTTAAGGGCGATATTTATGCCATGCCGGAAGGGACGATTATGTACCCCAATGAGCCCATCATGACGGTGGTTGCGCCGTTAATCGACGCACAGCTCATCGAAACGGCCATTTTGCTGCAGATAAATCATCAGTCTTTGATTGCGACGAAAACCAACAGAATTGTGCGTGCGGCAAACGGGAAGCCGGTGTCGGATTTTGGAGCAAGGCGCGCGCATAATGTGGATGCGGCCGTTTATGGCGCGCGGGCCGCTTATATCGGCGGAGCCGTTGGCACGGCGACCGTTCTTGCCGGACAGCTGTTCAATATTCCCATTTCGGGCACGATGGCACATAGTTGGGTGATGTGTTTTGACAACGAGTATGAGGCTTTCAAGGCATATGCGGAGAGCTATCCGGATTCCACGGTTCTTCTGGTGGATACTTATGATGTGCTGAAAAGCGGTGTACCCAATGCCATCCGCATAGCAAAAGAAATACTGGAGCCGATGGGAAAACGGTTAAAGGGAATCCGTCTGGACTCCGGAGATTTGGCATATTTATCCAAAGAAGCGCGGAAGCAGCTCGATGATGCCGGTTTAAAAGACTGCATCATCGTCGCATCGAACAGTCTGGACGAATATACGATTACCTCATTGAACCGGCAGGAGGCCAGAATCGACAGTTACGGCGTCGGTGAAAAGCTTATCACCTCTTTTACAACGCCTGTTTTCGGTGCGGTATATAAACTGGCGGCGGTCAATAAGGACGGTGTTTTTGCTCCCAAAATTAAGATTTCCGAGACGATAGAGAAAATTACCAATCCGGGAATCAAGGAGATTTACAGGGTGTACGACAAGGACGGAAAAGCCATTGCGGATTACCTGACCGTGAAAGGCGAAGAAATTGATACGGCGCATCCGGTGCGCTATGTGGACCCGAAACATTACTGGAAAGACAGAAATTTTGTTGACTGTACGTTCAGGCCGCTGCAGAAACAAATTTTCAAGGACGGCAGGCTGGTTTATGAGCTGCCGGCATTGGAAGAAATCCGGAGCTATGTAAAGAAACAGCTGGAATGCGAGATATGGAAAGAAGAGCAGCGTTTTGAAAATGCGCATCCGCATTATCTTGATATGAGCCCTGCGATGTTTGAATTAAAAATGGGGCTTCTTCATGAAAGTTCCGCGTCGGATAACGCGTAACAAATACATAACAGATTGTTGAGAAGGGGGATGGCTGAAATTGAACGCGATAAAGTGGAATAATCGGTTCAATATTGGTGTAGAAGTAGTGGACAAGGCACATCAGAAGCTGTTTTCAATAGTAGGCAAACTGATTGCGCTGAATGAAGAAGAAAAACAGCAGCATGCGTGCCGCGAAGGCATCAAGTATTTTAAAAATTATACGCTGAAGCATTTTGCGGAGGAAGAAGCGTATATGAAGTCCATCGATTATCCGGGATATGAGATACATAAGAAGCTGCATGACAATTTGTGTCATAATACGCTTCTGGCTCTCGAACTGGAAATGGAAGAACAGGATTATTCCAAAGAGTCGGTGGGACATTTTATCGGAATCTGTATCGGATGGCTGAACGAACATATCATGATTGAAGACCATGCGATAACCGGTGGGTACGCCAACAAATGGGTGCATCAGCCATCGGAAGACGCAATAGCTTCTCTGCAGAAAGCGGTCGTACAGTCCGCCAAAAATCTGTTCCGGGTGGACGCCCGGCTTGTCAGCGACCATTACAGCGGAGAAGACTTCTGCGAGGGCAGTAAATTGTGCTTCCGGCTGACTTATAAGACGCCCGAAAAGAAAAAGATATATGTTTATTTCATTTATGAGGAACGGCTGATTCTGGCTTCTCTCAGCGAGATGTTGGGAAGGCAGATTCAGTATGCGGATAAGACGGTGCTGTATACGGTCAAAGTTCTTTCGCAGAATTTTATAGAACAAATGTCAGCCCATTTTTCAGAGGGGGAGACGGCATGGGAAAAGACGGATGTCATGTCATTCGACCAGGTGATGAATGCTTTTTATAAAGAGTTCCCCCCTTACAGCATGTTGTTTGGAACAGGAGGAAAAGGATATTTTGCAGTTTGTATCAGAAACTAACCCCACATTATATGTATCTGCCGAAAAAAGAAATGCGGATGATTTTTCTTCCGTTACGGAGGCGGTAAACAGCATTCCGGAAGGAAACCGGACGCCGGTGACAATTTTCATTGCACCGGGTCGTTATCATGAAAAAATCACGGTAAACAGGCCTTTTGTCACATTGGAGGGAACCGGAAAGAGCGGCGCGGATACGGTTCTGACATATGACGATTACGCAAATGATTTGATGGAGGACGGAACGAAGAGAGGGACTTTTCGTTCTTATACCATGTTTATCGACGCGCATGACGTTACTTTGAAGAATCTGACGATTGAAAACGCATCCGGAGATTCGCTCACGCATGGCCAGGCAATTGCGCTGTATGCGGACGGCGACAGACTCATTGTGGATTCCTGCCGTCTGCTCGGGCATCAGGACACGCTTTTTACCGCGCCTCTGCCGCCGAAAGAAATTCAGAAAAACGGGTTTATCGGGCCGAAACAGTCCGCGCCGCGTCTTCATGGCCGGCAATATTACAAAAAATGTTATATCTGCGGTGATATCGATTTTATATTCGGCGGGGCTGCCGCTTATTTTGAAGACTGTACCATTGAATCTCTGAGGCATTTTCCGGAAGAAAACGGGGAAGCGAAGACGCAGGGATATGTGACGGCGGCGTCCACGCCGGAAGAAGAACAATATGGATATGTATTTTCAAAATGTAAGCTGATTTCGGAGGAATGCCCGGAAGGCACGGTGTATCTTGGCAGGCCCTGGCGGAATTATGCGAAGACGGTTTATGTGGATTGCTCTTTCGGAAAACACATTCATTCGGCGCTTTTCCATGACTGGGACAAACCCGAGGCCAGAAGCACGGTTCTGTATGGTCTGTATCATGAGAAGTTGCAGAAGGAGTACCCTGACCGAGCGGACTTCGTACAGGAATTGAAAGAAGAACAGCTTGCGATGTATACAAAAGAAAAAGTCCTCGCAGGCGAGGACAATTGGAAACCAGAATAACAACAGAATCGCCTACGGCGATTCTGTCCGGTTCTTTTTGCCGTTTGCATGGTATCGCGACACAATCGAGTGGATGCGTTCGACCGGATTGAGCAAATCGCTGATGGAAGAATCATGGTTCAGCGTATCTATGATGTAAGCGATGTATTTGCTCAGGTCACAGTTAATATACCATTCCCGTTCCAGGAGTTCCGGCGGCTGGTAGATGAGGTTGGTGGTCAGAATCCGGTCGAATGTGCCTTTCTCATAAGCCTTGTCAAAACGGTCGAGACCGGCGGTAAAGAGGCCGAAAGTAGAACAGATAAAAATCCGGTTCGCTTTTCTTGCCTTTAATGCGGCGGCAACTTCCAGCGCGCTGTCGCCGGAAGAAATCATGTCGTCAATAATAATCATATCTTTGCCTTCCACGCTGCTGCCCAGAAATTCGTGTGCTACGACTGGGTTGCGGCCGTTTATGACTCTCGTATAATCTTTTCGTTTGTAATACATGCCGACATCCAGTCCCAGGACATTCGCCATATAAATAGCTCTTCCCATACCGCCCTCGTCGGGACTGATGACCATCATGTGGTCGCTGTCAATCTGCAGCCCTTCCACATTGGAGAGAAGTCCTTTGATAAACTGGTAAGCGGGCTGTATCGTTTCAAATCCGTGTAACGGAATCGCATTCTGTACTCTTGGGTCATGGGCGTCAAAGGTAATGATATTATCGACTCCCATATTGACCATTTCCTGTAAAGCCAGCGCGCAGTCCAGCGATTCTCTGGAAGTACGCTTGCTTTGTCTGCTTTCATATAAAAACGGCATGATTACGGTGATTCTCCGTGCTTTACCGCCAACGGCCGCAATAATGCGCTTTAAGTCCTGATAGTGGTCGTCGGGTGACATATGATTCCGATGGCCGCACAGCGAGTAAGTCAGGCTGTAATTGGCGATATCCACTAACAGGTACAGGTCGGTTCCGCGGACGGACTGATTGATAACGCCTTTCGCTTCGCCGGAACCAAATCTCGGAACTTTTGCATCCAAAATATAAGAGTCTCTCTGGTAGCCGGTAAAAGCAAGGCTGTCCTTGTGTTCGCTTTCCCGTTCCGCTCTCCATTTTACGAGAAAGTAGTCTACTTTTTCCCCAAGCGGTTTACATCCTTCCAACGGAATGATGCCGAGAGAACCGACGGGGATGGTTTCCAGATTCCTTTTTTCTTCACGTTTTGACATGCAAAATCCTCACTTTCTGTTCGATAAACGCTTCTTGTACATACGGATGTCAGGACCGGTCAGTTTACAGAGTTCATAATGACTGGTAATACGGGAAAAGATGCGGTCTGAATATCGGTCGCGCAGCTCTTCCAAAGAAAGATTCGTAGAAATGACAGTTGCTTTTTTCCCCATATGGCGTTGGTTCAGCAGGGAAAAAAGCCGGGACGCAACGAACTGGTTTGTCAGTTCGGTTCCCAGGTCGTCAACGATAAGCAGGTCACACTGATATAAGTCGGCATAACGTTCCCGCTCGTCCTCTTTGCTTTTGTAGTCAAAAGAATATCTGGATAACAGGTCAAAAAGACCGGCGGCGCTGAAATAAATAACGGAATGCCCGCTCTCGATAAGCTCTTTGGCTGCACAGTTCGACAGAAAAGTTTTTCCCGTACCCACTGTACCATAAAAAAACAGATTATGGTAGTCGGAATTGAAATTTTTGATAAAATTCTGACAGGTTATAACGGCTTTTTTGAAACGGGATAAATCTTCTCCTTCATAGTATTCGTAGGATAAGGATTGAAAATTATCATGTTGGAGCATTTCCCGTATATTAGACTGTTCATAGAGTAGTGATATCATTGCCTGTTTGAAGCAATGACATTTTTGCCCGTCGATATAGCCGGTATCCCGGCAGTCCGGACATGTATGGATCGGTTTCAGATAATCTTCGGGCAGTCCGGCTTCCTTTAAAAGCCGTGCTTTTTTGAAAGAAAGCTCGGAAATCAGGAGCTTTAATTCTTCCATGGCCTGTTCGTCGCCGGCCAGATATTTTTTCCCCTGTGATACGGAAACTGCGGCAACGCTTTCATCCAGTTCCCGGTAACCCGGAACATGGTCATATACATAAGCTGCCCTTTGCTCTGCTTCGTGGCGGTTCTTCAGCTGCCTGTTCTCATAGTCGCGAAGGATGATATCATATTGGGTATTTGTCAGTGGCACGGCGGTACTCCTTTAATTGCTTAACAGCTCCTTTTCCAGTTCGTCAAAATCATAGGGATTCTGTTTGAACTGGTTGAACTTATTCGTTGAATATGTTTTGCCCGCTTTGGTCTGTCGAAAACGGGTGTCGAGCGTTTTGATTTCGTTCCTGTGATGGACGCCGGCCTTGTGCCAGCTGTTCAAAATACTGTCCGCGTATTCAAAACGATGCTTGTCCGTTGCAAGAACGGTTCTTTCACATGCGGCGGAAATAATGTCGAATGTAAATCCGAGTTCTCTGGTCCAGCGTGTGATATAGGATACTTCGGCCTGTGTCGGCATGCCGGAGCGGCCGAGCGCCTTCATGATATCGTAGGTAATTTTGTCATATTTATGCGCATGAGAGGCAGCCTGTTCCGGTGTGGTGATGCCTTCCTGCGCCCAGTTGACCGCCACTTTTTCTATGTATCGCAGGTCTTTTTTGCCCCGGTCTACGCAGTACTGTATCAGATGGTCAATCAGGTCTTCCGAAAAACCGAGTTTGTCCGAAATAAAAAGAATCGATTTGATTTCGGATGCGCTGAGCGTCTTTTTCAAATACTGCTCCGCGATAAAAAGCAGACTTGAGGTTGCTTCGTCGGATTTAAAAGTTTTTAACTGCTCCAGTGTATAGTTCGGTTTTTCATAAGGATTTTCTTCCGCTTTCGGCATTTCGGCTTCCGTTTCGGAAGGCCTTTGTGCAATCGGAACGACATACATGGAAGCAGCCGCAGCCGGCGCCGTTACCTGAGCCGGAACCGCTGTCTGAGCCGCAGCCGGAACCGGGACAGACGGATTCAAATCCCGGAGATGAATACTGCACAGACTCTTATTTTCGTTGAAATCGAGCGTAAGAAGCTGATTTTTTTCCCAATATTTTAAAGCGCGTAAAACATCTTTTTCCGTATAATTAAAGACGTCTGCGATTTCGGAAACACTGGTGGAAAGTCCCGCACTCATCATGCGAATCAGATACAGATAGATTTTGAGCTGCGCGTCGTTGGCAGACCTCATATATTCGTCGATAAAACGGTTGGAAACAACCGTGGTATTTGTGTAATTATCCTGATAAATGGTAAAAGTGCTCATGCTCAAAAATCCGCTCCTATCAAAGTAAGTTGAATTATAGCATGATGAAATTTAAAAAGATATAGTCAATTTGTAAGAAATAAAAAAACGTACATCGAAATTCACGATGTGGAAATTGTGTATAACAGGGTAGTATAACGGAACAACGGAGAAAAATATCCACAGGCAAAAGAAAAACGATACCGTCTTTTTCCTGTGGATATTGTGGATAATTATTTTCGGAGCAGGTTTTCTCCGATTTTTACGACGTCTCCGGCCCCCATAGTTATCAACAAATCACCCTTTGTGCAATTTTCAATGAGAAAATTTTCGATTTCCGCAAAGGTCGGGAAATAGTAACATTCGTGTCCGCGATTTTCAATTTCTTTTCGTAATGTTTCGGAACTGATGCCGAGCGTATCCTTTTCCCGCGCTGCAAAAATGTCGGCAAGAACGATTTTGTCGGCTATCGACAACGCTTCCGCAAATTCAGGAAGAAAGGCTTTGGTTCTCGAATAAGTATGGGGCTGGAACACACACCAGATTGTTTTGTGCGGATAATTTTGTGCGGCATGTAAAGTTGCAGTAATTTCTGTGGGGTGATGTGCATAATCATCTATTATAGTGATTCCGTTCATCTGTCCCTTGTACTCGAAGCGTCTGTCGGTACCTTTGAAATCGGACAGAGCCTCCCGGATAATCTGCGCATCGATGCCAAGCAGTTCGGCGGTGGCGACAGCGGCGGCGGCATTGTAAACATTATACAGCCCCGGTACGCGCAGGGCATAGGAACGGGTCTTTCCGTCCGGTCCCTTTAAGTCAAAAGAAGGATGGCCAAATTCATCATAAGTAATATTGGAAGGAACGTAATCGCAGGAGGAAGTGCCAAAGGTAACGACTTCACAGGACAGAGAATCCGTTATCTGTTCCACATGCGGAATGTCTCCGTTTATAACAAGCGTTCCCCCGGCGGGCAGCAGCTTCGCAAATTCGTGAAAGGAATTGCGGATATCATCCAGGTCTTTGAAGAAATCCAGATGGTCTTCTTCTATATTAAGGATGATGCCGACTTTCGGAAAGAAACTCAGAAAACTGTTCGTGTATTCGCAGGCTTCCGTCACGAAGTAATCGGAACCGCCGACCCGGATATTGCCGCCGATAGCCTGATAGATACCGCCGATGGACAAGGTCGGGTCCGTATCGGCGTTCAGCAGGATTTGGGACAACATGGAAGTCGTGGTTGTTTTGCCATGCGTGCCGCTTACGGCGATGGGGATTTTGTAGTTTTTCATCATTTGTCCGAGCAATTGTGCTCTTGTGAGAAAAGGAATGCCCAGTTCATTGCCGGCGATAAATTCCGGATTATCCTCTCTGATGGCGCTCGTGTATACGATAAGGTCGGGGGCGGATGCGAGATTTTCCTTTTTCTGACCATAATATATGGCAGCGCCTTTTTCGCTGAGGGCTTCGGTAAGAGGGGATTTCTGCCTGTCGGAACCGGATACCCGGAAACCTTCCGAAAGAAGAATTTCGGCAAGACCGCTCATGCTGATGCCGCCGATGCCCATGAAAAAAATATGAATCGGATGATTAAAATCAATTTGGTACATTTTTTCCTCCATTATTTTCGACATTATCATTCTCGAAGACTGTGGGAATGATATGCTTAGCAGATGTTTATGATTATAAATTTATTATACGCATTTGTCTGAAAAAAACCAATATGAATTTCCAATTCATGGTAGTTATTCGGAAGTATTTCCCAAAAACAGGGCGATATAATGAACGGATTTAATTTTATTGAAAATTTCTTTAAAATGATAGGTAACGCGTAACGTGAGAAAATGAACTTATTGAAAATAAACAAAGATTATAAAAATAAACTCAAAATATTGTAAAATATAAATAAAACGAAGGGGATAAAAAGTGAATTATTTTGTAAATAATATTCACTTTCTGATTTAGTTGTGATATACTTATAGAACCAAATAAGATTTTTTTATAAAAATATATTATCAGAAACAAGAGGTGAGGGATATGGTTAAGAAAGAAATGATTGCCATGCTGCTAGCTGGCGGTCAGGGAAGCAGATTGGGTGTTCTGACATCCAGGATGGCAAAACCGGCGGTATCATTCGGAAGTAAGTACAGGATTATAGATTTTCCCCTGAGCAACTGCATTAATTCCGGCGTCGATACTGTTGGTGTATTAACACAGTACCAGCCGCTTCGCCTGAATACCCATATCGGAATAGGCATTCCGTGGGACCTTGACAGAAATATAGGAGGCGTTACGGTACTTCCCCCCTATGAGAAAAGTGTGCACAGCGAATGGTATACGGGAACTGCAAATGCGATTTATCAGAATATCGCATATATGGAGAGCTTTCATCCAGAGTATGTATTGATTCTTTCGGGCGACCATATCTACAAGATGGATTATGAGGTAATGTTGGATTTCCATAAGCAGAACGGCGCGGAAGTTACGATTGCGGTTATGCCTGTGCCGATGGAAGAAGCCAAACGTTTTGGCATTATGATTACCGATGAGAACTGTAAGGTAGTTGACTTTGAAGAAAAACCGGAGCATCCGAGAAGCAATCTCGCATCGATGGGCATATACATCTTTAACTGGAAGACGCTGAAGGAAGCATTGCTTTTGAATGCGGAGCAGTCAGGACTGGATTTCGGTAAACATATTATTCCATACTGCCATAAGAAAGGTGCGCCTCTTTTTGCTTATGAGTTTAACGGATACTGGAAAGATGTGGGAACTCTCAATTCTTATTGGGAAGCGAATATGGAACTGATTGATATCGTTCCGGAATTTAATCTGTATGAGGAATACTGGAAGATATATACGAAATGCGAAACACTTCCGCCGCAGTATCTTGCGCCCGACAGCGTCATAGAAAGAAGCATTATTGGCGAAGGCGCGGAAATATACGGTAAAGTTTATAATTCCGTAATCGGCTGCGGGGTAGTGGTTGGAGAAGGAACTGTCATCAGGGATTCTATCATCATGAATTCGACAGAAATAGGCCGGAATTGTGAATTATATAAAGCTATCGTTGCAGAAGATTCGGTATTGGGTGATAATGTGAAACTGGGAATCGGGGAAGAGGTTCCCAATGAAACAGACCCGAACATCTATAACCACGGTCTTGTAACGATTGGCGAAAAGAGCGTTATTCCGAAAGACGTCTCAATCGGGAAAAATACTGTTGTATTTGGCGTAACTTCCGCAGAGGATTATAAAGAGGGTTATCTTCCGAGCGGCAGAACTTTGATTAAGGCAGGTGAAGAACAGTGAGAGCAATAGGAATTATTTTGGCCGGTGGAAATAACCACAGGATGAAGGAACTGACCCGGAAACGTGCTGCTTGCGCTATGCCGATTGCAGGAAGTTATCGCGGTATCGACTTTGCACTCAGTAACATGACCAATTCCCATATCAACAAGGTCGCAGTATTTACCCAGTATAATGCGGGAAGTTTAAATGAGCATCTGAGTTCTTCAAAATGGTGGAATTTCGGACGAAAACAGGGAGGCTTATACGTTTTTACCCCGGCGGTAACGGCGGAAAGCAGCGTCTGGTATCGCGGCACGGCGGACGCAATAGCCCAGAATCTGTCATTCTTAAAGAACAGTCACGAACCCTATGTGGTTATTTCTTCCGGTGACTGTGTTTACAAGATGGATTATAATAAAGTTCTGGAATACCATATTGAGAAAAAAGCGGATATTACCGTCGTATGTAAGGAAATGGAACCAAAGGCAAATATCGAGCGTTACGGCACGATTAAGATGAATGAAGAAAGCCGCATCGAAGAATTTGAGGAAAAACCGGTGGTTGCCAAATCCAATACGATTTCCTGCGGTGTGTATGTTATCAGAAGACGGCAGCTGATTGAGATGATTGAAAAAAGCGCGGAAGAAGACCGCCATGATTTTGTCAAAGATATTCTGATTCGCTACAAAGGCATCAAAAGGATTTTTGGCTATAAGATTAAGGAATACTGGAGCAATATCGCGACGGTCGAGGATTATTTTAATACGAATATGGATTTCCTGAAACCGGAAATCAGAAATTATTTCTTCAAACAGTACCCGGATGTATATTCAAGAGTGGATGACAATCCGCCGGCGAAATATAACGTAGGGGCTAAAATCCGCAACAGCCTGATTTCCAGCGGCTGTATCGTAAACGGGACTGTGGAAGATTCTGTTATCTTTAAAAAGACATATATTGGGAATAATTGTTATATTAAAAATTCCATTATTTTAAATGATGTTTACATCGGAGATAACACGCATATTGAAAATTGCATTGTTGAGAGCCGGGGAACAATTCGTGCCAATTCGTATTACAGAGGGGAAAACGGTATAGAAATTGTTGTAGAACACAATGACAGATATGTTATTTAGTGTTATAAAAAGTTTTATTATCACCCAGTGTTTATTCTGATGATAAAGCAGTAATAGTGTTGATTACAAGCTGCGTGGCTTGATAAGTATGACTTGTGTGGAAAGCTTGTGAAAGCCGACGGGAATCTGTTCGGTATCATATGATAAGGAGGCTGAGCTTCATGAGAATTACTGATGTCCGCGTGCGTAAAATGACTCAAGACAGCAAGATGAAGGCAATCGTTTCAATAACCATTGACGATGAATTTGTAGTGCATGACATTAAAGTAATTGAAGGTGAAAAAGGGCTTTTTATTGCTATGCCAAGCAAGAAGGCAACTGATGGCGAATATCGGGATATTGCACATCCGATTAATTCCGTTACCAGGGAGCATATTCAGAATATTATTCTGGATAGCTATGAGAAGGCGCTTTTAGAACCGACTGACGAATAGTGGATTAACAAGTAAGGACAGGAAGGATGCGTAAGCATCCTTTTTGTTTTGGGATGTTTTTGGAATGTTTTGGAAAAACTACTTGTGGGAGTTTCCGTATATTGATACAATAGATTGAATTCGTTTTATCAGGTTTGAAATCAGAGAAAAGAAGAATCGGGAGCAGCTATGTATGTAATTGCAGGACTCGGGAATCCGGGCGCGAAATATGAAAATACGAGACATAATATCGGGTTTATGGCAGTCGATGAGATTGCCGCAAAGAACCATATCTCCGTACAGGAGAAGAAACATAAAGCGTTACTGGGAAAAGGAATGCTTGGGAGCGAAAAGGTATTGCTTGTGAAACCGCAGACTTTTATGAATCTGAGTGGTGAAAGCATTCGTGAAATCATAGACTATTATAAGATAGAAGAAAAAACAGAGCTCATCGTTATTTCAGACGATATCAGCCTTGCGCCGGGAGCATTGCGCATTCGGAAAAAAGGAAGCGCAGGAGGTCATAACGGGCTGAAGAATATCATTCTGCATTTGGGACACGATGAATTTCAGAGAATCAGGCTCGGCGTAGGAGAGAAGCCGGCAGGATATGACCTGGCGGATTATGTTCTGGGGCATTTTAATGAAGATGACAGAGCGCTCATTGCCAAGAGCGTGGAACAGGCTGCCCAGGCGGCGGAAGTCATGATAACGGAAGGCGCCGATAAAGCGATGAATCTATTTAATAAAAAAGGAACGGGAACACAATCATGAGGGCATTACTCGCTCCCTTGCAGGAATTGGGAGAATACGAAGAACTTAAGAAAATACTCGGGAAGGAAAAGGCAGCCGTCAGCATAAGCGGCTGTGTGGATTCCGAGAAGCTTCATATGATATATGGACTGAGCGATGGTTTTCGGCATAAAATCATCGTTACTTTCAGCGATTTGAAAGCCAAAGAACTTTATGAAGACTACCAGTTCTATGACAGAAACGTCATGATATATCCTGCAAAGGATTTAATTTTCTTTCAGGCCGATATTCACGGAAATCAGCTCATCATGCAGCGCATGAAGTGCCTTCGCAGACTGATGGAAGGAAAACCGACGACGATTATTACGACGTTTGACGCACTGATGGCGCCCCAGATTCCGCTGTCCGTACAGAAGGAAAATATTGTTTCCGTCAATAAACAGAGCCATATCGACGAAACAACACTGGCGGTTCGATTAACAGAACTGGGATATGAAAAAAATTATCAGGTGGAAGCGCCCGGTCAGTTCAGCATTCGGGGCGGTATTGTTGACGTTTTTGATTTGACGGAAGAAAACCCTTACCGTATCGAGCTTTGGGGTGAAGACGTGGAATCCATCAGAAGCTTCGACATTCTGAGCCAGCGTTCGATAGAAAAACTGGAATCCATTTCCATCTATCCCGCAACAGAAATGATTCTAAGAAAAGAAGAACTATGCGCCGGGCTTGAAAAGATTGAAAAAGAAGGAAAAGCATATGCGGAAAAGCTGCGCGCGGAAATGAAAACGGAGGAAGCCCACCGCGTCGGGCAGCAAATCAAGGAATTAAAGGAACAGCTGCTGGAACTTGGCGTTTCCATAAATGCGGTCAATCTGGAAAGTTATATTCGGTATTTTTATCAGTCTCTATCGAGTTTTCTTGAAGTTTTTCCGGTTGAACAGAGCGTCGTGTTTGTCGATGAGCCGATTCGCGTCAAAGAGCATGCGGATGTGATAGAGATGGAATTTCGGGAAAGCATGATGCACCGCGTGGAAAAAGGATATATTCTGCCGGGGCAGATGGATGTTCTTTTCCGGGGAGAAGAAATTGCAGCGAAGCTGGCAGGCAGACGGACGGTTGCCATTTCCATGATGGACGGAAGAAATCCGTTGTTTAAAACGGAAAAAAAATTTGATATCCAGGTAAGGAGTATGCCTTCCTATAATAACAGTTTCGACGCCCTTGTGAAAGATTTAACAAGATATAAGAAAAACGGATATCGAGTGCTTCTTTTATCCGGTTCCCGGACGAGAGCCAAAAGGCTTGCGGAAGATTTACGGGAACAGGAGCTTGCGGCTTTTTACAGTGAGGACCCGGAACGGGAAGTATTGCCCGGGGAAGTAATGACTTATTACGGAAGGGTGTTGAAAGGTTTTGAATATCCTCTTTTAAAGTTTCTTGTAATTTCGGAAAGTGATATTTTCGGTTCTCAGAAAAAGAAAAAGAAACGGAAAAAAATATACGAAGGACAGAAAATCAACGATTTTGCGGAACTGAAAGTCGGAGATTATGTCGTGCATGAAAGCCACGGACTGGGCATATACCGTGGAATTGAAAAAGTCGAAGTGGAAAAGGTCACGAAGGATTATATCAAGATAGAGTATCGGGACGGCGGCAACCTGTATATTCTGGCGACAGGACTCGACGTCATCCAGAAATACGCGTCCGCCGATGCGGGCACGCCGAAATTAAATAAATTAGGCACGCAGGAATGGAATAAGACCAAGACAAAAGTAAAAAGCGCGGTTCATGAAATCGCACAGGATTTGGTGGAATTATATGCGCACAGGAAGCAGAAGAACGGATTCCAATATGGCTCGGACACGGTATGGCAGAAAGAATTTGAAGAGATGTTTCCTTTTGAGGAGACGGAAGACCAGCTGAATGCCATTGCCGATACGAAATCCGATATGGAAAGCACAAAGATTATGGACCGCCTGATTTGCGGAGATGTAGGCTATGGCAAGACGGAAATTGCGATTCGGGCGGCTTTCAAAGCGGTGCAGGAAGGAAAACAGGTCGCGTATCTCGTGCCCACGACCATTCTGGCACAGCAGCATTATAATACCTTTATACAACGTATGAAAGATTTTCCGGTTCGGATTGATTTGATGTCCCGTTTCCGGACGGCGTCGGAGCAGAAGAAGACCGTCGAAGACCTGCGCAGGGGAATGGTGGATATTGTCATCGGGACGCACAGGATTCTTTCCAAAGACGTGCAGTTTAAAGACCTGGGACTTTTGATTGTAGATGAAGAACAGCGATTCGGCGTTACCCACAAAGAAAAAATCAAAAAAATGAAGGAAGACGTGGATGTGCTGACGCTGACCGCGACACCGATTCCGAGAACGCTACACATGAGCCTGATTGGCATCCGGGATATGAGCGTGCTGGAAGAGGGGCCGAACGACAGGCAGCCGATTCAGACTTTTGTCTGTGAATACAATGAAGAACTGGTGCGGGAAGCGATTGCGCGGGAACTGGCCAGAGAAGGACAGGTTTACTATGTTTATAACCGGGTTGCGCATATTGCGGATATTGCAGCAGCCATACAGAATCTTGTGCCCGAAGCGACAGTCGCTTTTGCACATGGACAGATGAACGAGCGCGAACTGGAACATATCATGTATGATTTTATCAACGGGGAAATCGATGTTCTGGTGTCAACTACCATCATCGAAACGGGACTGGACATTTCCAATGTCAATACGATGATTATTCACGATTCCGATAACATGGGGCTGTCTCAGCTTTATCAGCTCCGCGGGCGTGTCGGCCGTTCCAATCGGACCGCCTATGCTTTTCTCATGTACAAAAGAAACAAAATGCTGCGTGAAGTGGCGGAGAAAAGACTGGAAGCGATTCGGGAATTTACGGATTTGGGAAGCGGTTTTAAGATTGCGATGCGGGATTTGGAAATCCGCGGTGCGGGAAATATTCTCGGCGCAAGACAGCATGGACACATGCAGGCGGTGGGATATGATTTATATTGTAAAATGTTGAATGAAGCGGTTAAAAATATTAAGGGAATTGCCACAGTGGAAAGCTTTACGACAAGCATCGACCTGGATGTGGACGCCTATATACCGCCTTCTTATATTGTGAACGAGATTCAAAAGCTGGATATTTATAAAAGAATTGCCGGAATCGAAAATAACAGGGAATGCGACGATATGAAAGAAGAGCTGCTGGACCGTTTCGGAGAAATCCCGAAGTCGGCCGATAATCTGCTGCGTATCGCGCTTATCCGTGTCAGGGCGCACCGGCTTTACATGTCGGAAGTAAAAGGGAAAAACGAACTGCTGCAGTTTATCATGCGGACGGACGCACCGATTGCGGTAGAAAATATACCGCAGCTTTTGAACCGCTATAAAGGCGCGCTTTCCTTTGACCCCAAAGGAACCCCTGTGTTCCGTTACCGATACAGGAAATTCGACCTGGTTGAAAAAAACGAAGAATTTCTGATGACCGTAACGGAGCAGTTACTGGATGATATGCAGAGAATTTTACTCCCTGATGCAGAGAGCTCTTTCCTGCCATAAGGAAAAAAACAGAAAAATTTTTTGTAAAAAAGAACAAATGTTCAACAAAGACCGTTTTATGGGACCGTAGAAGTGTTATTCTGTTTTCAGAAAGAAAAAGGATTCTGAAAGGAGATAACAATATGAAAGGATATACGGTAGAAAGCGGTTATATGGGATATGTGGACGGAAGTTATATGTTGTTTGCAAGCGAAATGGATTACGAAGAATATATGGAAATGGATAATATATAAATGTATAATGGCATGAGCGGCTGCCATAAATTGTGAAGAAAGAGCACTTATTGCATAGTAACAGGCACATGATATGCTTTTCATGTCATAAGATATTGTGATATGTTTTAAAATATGAATAAAATGTAATTGGAACAGGAGTTTTGCGGTGATTATCAAAGTCGGACAGATTTCAGTCAACTATATCGATGAAGGCGAGGGTGACGTCATTCTGCTGCTGCATGGATGGGGAGCCAATATCACCTTATTTAAAGGGATTATTGAGACACTTTCTAAAGGACACCGGGTTATTGCGCCCGACATGCCGGGATTCGGCAAGACGGCGGAACCGCCGGAACCGTGGTGTGTGGACGATTATGTAGATTTTATCGCGGAATTTCTGAATCGACTGCAAATCAGGGAATTTAGCGTTATCGTGCATTCGTTTGGCGGCCGGGTGCTTTTCAAATTGAATGCGCGGGAAAATCTTCCGTATGTGATTCGGAAAGCTGTTTTAATCGACAGCGCCGGCATTATGCCGAAGAAAACATGGAAGCAGAAAGCGAGTCTGCGCATGTATAAAACGGCAAGCCGGATAATGAGTACGAAAATACTGCATTTTCTATATCCCGATGTGGTAGAAGATATGCGTAAAAAGCGAGGCTCCGCAGACTATAACAATGCGACGCCGACGATGCGGGCGACGCTTGTGAAGGTGGTCAATGAAGACCTTTCGGAGCTGATTGGGAAGTTAAACTGCCCGACGCTCCTGATATGGGGCGATAAGGATACGGCAACGCCGATTGCGGATGCAAAATCAATGGAAGCCTGGATAAAAGACACCGGTCTCGTGGTGTGTGAAGGCGCGGGTCACTATTCTTTTCTGGAACAGCCGGTCAAAGTACACGGCGCATTACAGGCTTTTTTCAGGTAAAAGGAAGAGACGGAAAGGAAACGGAATTTGTTCATGGATATTATTTTGTGGATTATCTGGGCGGGAACCTATTTGTTCGGAGCCGTCCGGTTTGAACTATATATTGTTCATATGTTTCAGCAAAATTCTTATAAACCGGCAGAATACCGGGAATGGCTGCGGGTAAAGAGCAATGTTGGAAGACTTCTTGGAAAGACACTCTATGCGTTTGTATCGCTGCCGCTTTTGCTTCTCGGAGGAAGCGGCTGTCTGATTGCAGCCTGCCTGTTGAATGCAATGACTATCTTGGTCAATAAGCCGCGTCATGCGAAAAAACCGCTTGTCTATACGGCGAGGGTGAAGAGAATGCTTGTTACGACAGGAATTTTATTCGCGGTGGCGGCGATTGCAGCCGCGGTTCTCACAGCGGCGCTCTCCGGCGTTTTATCCGGGAGCATGTGGAAAAATACAGGTGCGTTTGTTCTGGCAGTTTTGTTTGTGCTGATTCCCGTATGCGTTCTTCTGGTAAACCGGCTGAATCATCCGATTGAACAGGGAATCAACCGCCATTATATCAATGATGCGGCGAGGATTCTGAAGGAGATGCCTAATCTGACGGTCATCGGCGTAACCGGAAGTTATGGAAAGACCAGCGTAAAATATTTCCTGAGCAAGCTGCTTTCCACACAGTTCAGCGTATTGCATACGCCCGGCAATTATAATACGACCCTCGGGGTTGTCAGGACGATTCGGGAACAAATGAAATCGTTCCATGAGATTTTTATCTGCGAAATGGGGGCAAGGGAAGTCGGGGATATCAAAGAAATCTGCGATTTGGTTCATCCCCGTTATGGCATTATTACTTCCATCGGGCCGCAGCACTTACAGAGCTTTCACAGCATTGAAAATATTATTCACACGAAATTCGAGCTGGCGGATGCAATTGGGGACGACGGGAAGGTATTTCTCAATTATGATAACGATTATATCCGCAGTCATCGGACGGACAGAAATGTCGTCAGTTATGGGACGCGGAAAGAGGAAGCCTGTTATGCCGCCTATGATATTTCCGTATCGAGGGATGGCTCCGCTTTCAGGATGAAAGACGGAAACGGCCGGGAATTTCAGTTTCATACGAAGCTTGTGGGCAACCATAACGTGCAGAATATTGCGGGTGCGATTGCCGTTGCCAATACGCTTGGCATTCCGATGGAGAAACTTCTCTATCCGGTAAAACAGCTGGAAAGCGTTCCGCATCGTTTACAGCTTTTGAAGCAGGGGAACCGGACGGTGCTGGACGACGCTTACAATTCGAACAAAAGCGGATTCAAAGCGGCGTTAGATACGCTTTCCATGTTTGAAGAACTTCGTATCCTGGTGACGCCGGGCATGGTAGAACTGGGAGAACGACAATATGAGGAGAACGAAGAAATCGGCGTATATGCGCATGACAAATGCGATTATGCGGTTCTGGTCGGCAGAGAGCAGACGAAGCCGATACAGGACGGCCTGTTGAAATCCGGTTTTTCCGAACAGAGAATGATTGTCGTAGATTCCATAGAAGAAGCGTTCCAAATGGTCAACGCCATACCGGATGAAAGGCAGAAAGTTGTCCTGATAGAGAACGATTTGCCGGATAATTATAATTAGCATCATAAGGCTTTCACAGACAAAACTGTTTGTTTCGCAGGAATTGTGCTGACACGGATAGCGTCAGGATATATATCGCAGATTAAAAGAAAGGCATGGTATCATTATGAAAATTAAAGTAGGCGTATTTTTTGGAGGAAAAAGTGTAGAGCATGAAGTTTCCGTTATTTCCGGCATTCAGGCCATGAATGCTTTTGACCGGGAAAAGTACGACCCGATTCCGATTTATATTACGAAAGAAAATGAAATGTATACCGGAGAAGCAATCGGAGATATTAAGAATTACAGAAACATCCCTGATTTATTAAAGAAGAGCACCCGTATCTTTTTTATCTGCGAAAACGGGAAACTGAATCTGGTACAATATCCCGAAAAGAAATTCGGAAATTCCGCTGTCGATTATATTGACGTGGCGTTTCCCGTCGTGCACGGCGCAAATGTGGAGGACGGCTCCCTGCAAGGTTTTCTGCGTCATTATAATGTGCCGCTTGTGGGCTGCGACGTTATGGCTGCGGCGGCATCCATGGATAAATACGTCATGAAAGCGATTTTAAAAGACAATAATATTCCGATATTAGACTGCGTAACGCTGCATGTCAAAGAGTATCAGGCGGATGAAGAAGCGGCCTGCCATAAAGTGGAAAACAGATTAGAGTATCCCGTTATTGTAAAGCCGGTCAATCTCGGTTCCAGCGTCGGCATTAAAGTGGCGAAGGACAGAGAAGGGTTACAGGAGGCGTTAGATTACGCTTATGAGTTCGGTCAGAAAGTGTTGATAGAGAGAGCCATCATGAACCTGCGGGAAATCAACTGCGCCGTCCTCGGAGATTATGAAAGCGCACAGGCTTCGGAGTGTGAAGAACCGATTTCCAGTGATGAAATTTTGAGCTATGAAGACAAATATGTAGCAGGCGGAAAGGGCGGTTCTGAAGGAATGCGGACGGCAAGACGGGAACTCCCGGCGAACCTGACTCCGGAGCTTCGGGAAGAAATTCGCACGCTTGCGGTCAGAACGTTCCAGGCGCTTGACTGCAACGGAGTGGCAAGAATTGATTTTATGATTGATAAAGACAGCGGTAAAGTATATGTAAATGAAATTAATTCCATTCCGGGTTCGCTTTCCTTTTATTTGTGGGAGATTATGGGAAAACCCTATGCAGAACTGCTTGACGATATGGTAAAACTTGCCTTAAAACGTGAGCGGGAAGAAAGCGGCTTTATGACTTCTTTCCAGACCAATATTTTACAAAATGCCAATTTGTCTGGTTCTAAGTGTGGGAAGAAGTTCTAAAACTTGCAGCAATGGCTGCTTCGTTAAGAATTTCTACGGTTCGCGCAGCGAACCTTTCCCGCGCTGAAGAATGTGCATGCGGCCATTCTGCATGAATTGTTTGTGCTGCATTTGGCGGCATGACCGGAAGGGGGTTAAGAAATTATCTGAAGCGGCATTCGAAAAAATAGAATGATTCAGGTATAAACTCCCACCATTTACAGATACTAGTAGCACGACTTATTTAAAATACTATTAGCGTAAATGGAGGTTTTTATCAAATGAAAGCAACAGGAATCGTTAGAAGAATAGATGATTTGGGACGTATTGTAATTCCGAAGGAAATTCGCAGAACTTTGCGGATAAGAGAGGCAGACCCGCTCGAAATTTATACGGACCGGGAAGGTGAAATCATTTTAAAGAAATATTCCCCAATCGGGGAAATGGGAACCTTTGCCAAACAATATGCGGAAAGCATGGCGCAGGTGTCCGGGCATATAGCAATGATTGCCGACAGAGACCAGTTTATCGCTGTTTCGGGCGGCATGAAAAATGTTCTCGGTAAATCCATCAGCCGGGATTTGGAAGAAAAAATCAATAACAGAGAAAGCGTCGTAGCGACCAAAGGAGACCGGAATTTTATACCTGTCTGCCACGAATCCGATGACGAATATCAGCATGAGGCAATCAGTCCGATTATTTGTGAGGGCGACGTCATCGGAGCGGTAATTTTACTGGAAATGGATAATAAGTCGAAAATGGGAGAAGTGGAACAGAAGCTGATTCAGTCGGCGGCAGGATTTCTCGGAAGACAGATGGAGCAGTAAGAAAGAGGTGTCCGGAACTTCGGTTAAAGTAAATTTCAACCGAAGCCCGGACTTTTCGGAACATATCTGTTCCGAAATTCCTGTTTTGGAAACGGAATCCAAAGAAAATCCGAATCGACTCCACAGGGCACAGAACAGCTAAAGTCAGAAAACGCCTTAGAATGGGTCGGGAGGATGAATAGCATACAGGCTTGTACAATGGGAATTGTATATGCTGAAATAATTTACACATAGACAGCAAGGCGACAGAGGAGAAAAGCTCTGTCGCTTTTCTTTTCCGTCTTTATGTAAAATTATTTGCTGGCATAGAGCGGGTAGAAAAATATGCGGAGAAATTAGGCTAATGAACGTTGGCAATGGACAAACGTTTTTCATCATCACGCATAATTTGATTGCCGCAAACCGATTTAAGGATTATTTAATAACTTCTATGCTACAATCGAATCACAAAACGAAAGGAGCAGCGAAAATGTATTTACAAATACTGAAAAAAGACCTTAAGCGCAAAAGGGCAATGAACGTGATATTGCTGGTATTTATTATTCTCGCGTCGATGTTCATGTCCTCAGGTGTGAGCAACATCATCACGGTGACGACTGCGCTGGATAGTTATTTTGAAATGGCGGACGTACCCGATTATTTCGCTTTTTGCGAAAACAAATCTTTTGACCAGGACATTTGCGGGACGCTTGAAGACGCCTCCGCGATAGACGAGTTCCGTATTGAGGAGTTTGTCTCGATGTCCCAGTCAAATATTACGCGGGTCGGCGAACCGCTTAACGCTTCCAATCTCAATCAGAAATTAGTATTACAGAGCGACAGAAATATGGGGATAAATTATTTTCTGGACGACGGAAGTATTCTTAAAAGTGTACCGAAAGGAAAAATCTATGTCTCCCATTTCACGGTGAAAAACATGGGACTTAAGGTCGGCGACAAAATTACTGTCGAAATAGAGGGCGTAAGCCACGAATTTACCTTTGCGGGCA